>Ga0310696_10000107_pt1 | contig 141434 bp, 158 predicted proteins | sample AusTroGonzalo_MG_4_FD_203885 | JGI IMG/M metagenome (GOLD analysis project Ga0310696, IMG submission 203885) | Bovine rumen microbial communities from tropical cattle in Woodstock, Queensland, Australia - Gonzalo_02 (v2) (version 2) | ecosystem: Host-associated > Mammals > Digestive system >...
CACGTTCTTTTTTTGTAGCAAGAATCAATACACAAAAAATACATACTAATTATTGACAAATACACAAAAAACTTATAAAGAGATGGGGGCTTTGATAGCTCCCAGCCCTTTTAAAAAATAGGAGGTAACATATGGTTGTTGTATATCCGGTGATTTTTACAAAGACTAATGATGCAAAAGATACATACTTAATTGAGATACCTGATCTAAAAGGTATGACGGAAGGATATGGACTTGCTGATGCGATTAAAATGGCTAGAGATTACATTGGTTGCCATTGTTATGATAAAGCGGATGCTGATATGCCTGTGGCAAATTCGCTCAATGATGTGGATGTTTCAAAAGGTGAGTTCTTTGAAGATGGTGAGTCGGAAATATCGCTGGTTGACGTGGATGTGGACGGGTACAGAAAGAAAATGAGTAATAGGGCAGTAAGACGCAATGTTAGCATTCCATTTTGGCTCAATGAGGCAGCAGATAAACAGCATATTAATGTATCTAAAGTGTTACAAGAAGCTCTTATGGAGAAATTAAACATGGCCTGAAAATAAAAGAACGTGCAGCTTGATATGCCACACGTTCTTTTTTATTTCAACCAACATATTTTTTTTCAACCTTATTTGAAGCAATTATACTTGCTATGCTCAACTTGTCTTCATCAGATACAAAGCATCCCTGTGCACGTATAGGCTTGTTACCGCCTTTTTTGATAAGCATATCGCCTTTACCAAAGAGCTTTTCTGCTCCGGTCTCGTCTAAGATGATACGGGATTCCATAGCGCTTGAAGTATTAAGGGCAATCCTGAAAGGAAAATTAGCCTTGATAAGACCTGTTACAACGTCGTGTCGTGGCGACTGTGTACCTAAAATCAGGTGTATACCACAACCCCTAGCTTTTTGCGCGAGTCTTACGATATAGTCCTCAACTTCTCTGTTCTTTAAGATTAGATCAGCAAATTCGTCAATAATACATATCTTTCGAGATAGCCTATATCCTTTAGATTGATATTCGTCAATGTCGTCGCATCCATGTTCAGCAAGGAAAGAATACCTAGACTCCATAGAGTCGCACAGCTCAGCTAGAAGAGAATAAGCATCATTTTCGTTGCTTACAAGATTGATAGGAGTATCTTTGTACTTTGTGTACTCAGTCCCCTTCATGTCAATAACGCTGATGATATTCCCTGTAATGTCGGGATTTGAGGGGGTAGAGTAGGTGTTGTGCATAAGCAGCGAAGCGATGATAGCGTGGATTGTTTCAGATTTACCGCTTCCTGTCGTTCCAGCAATGAGGATATGCGGAGCCTTGGCTATATCCGTATAGATAAGCTTACCGCTTAAATCTTGACCAAGGACTACAGAAGTCATGCTCGTGTTGTTATGAAAGTCTGACGTATAGAGTCTACCAAAGGGGATGACGTTAAACGCGCCTTGGCGCTCAATAACAATCGTATCAGCAGTTTGATAGTACGATACGTTATCGGAGCAAAGGGCAGCAGCTAACGTGGACTCAATAGCCTTCTTGGCGCGTAGGATCTTCCCGTTAAGAGTTACATCCAAGGGAAGGTTAAGAACGTACCTGACCACCTGTGCACTTTCCTTAACGTCATTGACCTTTAGGCCGTACTGCTCAAATATTCTGTTGATGTTCTCAATGTCCTGTGATTTACAAGGATAGCTATTGAATGTATAGCTAGTGTTTAGATTTAGTCCTCTGAATGCCATGTTTTAACCTTCTCTCAATCATCTCTCATATACTACAAGCTCGCCCTCAGCGTCGCCGGAGTGCTTGCTATTCCACCAGAATGCAACGTCTTCAAGAGTCTCGCATTCTTCCTCAACTCCCCAGTATGTTCTTGCTTCCTGTACCTGCTCGTCATCGAACTGTACCTCTTTGTCATAATTTTTTGCAATGTACTTCATTTTCAAATTCCTCCATTTTCTTCAACCGCCTCGCGGTTAATTTTCATATCATCCGGGTAAAAAATATCAAGCATAGCCTCAATAGGTTCATGCAACAGATCAGCAAGAAGGAAGAGAGTATCTATATCAACTCGGATAGATTCCTCCTTGACGCGCTTGTTGAAATTGCCTTGATTCAATCTATTCTCGGCGCAGAAATTCGCTAGGCTATTATAGCCATGCTTTTTAAGCACTGCGCGAAAGCGTTCTTTTCTACTCATTTAGTCACCTTCTCAGTCAAAACTCCGTCAATCACTTCAACGATAACATCACCGTCGAAGTGATTCTCTGCTTCTTCGTCAGGGTTAACAGACTCAAGCACATAGAACGCCTCGCGTCTTTTCTTGTCGTGGGCTGTAAGTCCTTCCCATGTGTTTTTGGCTGCAATAAGGGCAGCAGCTCTGTCGTTAAATTCTTCGGTGAACATGTCACCGCCAACCATATCAATTAATACATATACCATGATTATATCCTCTCATTCTTCAAAAATTTAATTATTCAACTAATTATATCAGCTTTTCGGCAGCAGGTTAACAATTAATTGAATAGATGAAATTGTACATTTCCTCCATGTCACTAATGCAATCCGGTTCGCTAGTCAATGTTTTAAGATAATCAATAAGCTCAATGTAAGAATTCTGGTCAATGTCGGAGTTTTGTTGCGCCCATATTTTAAGTAAAGCATCCAAACTCTTCCCGTGTTCCTCAATTGATACCTGATCAAGTTCAGATCTCACTGTATCATTGACCGTGAAGAAGCATCTAACAAGTGATAGAAGTGTGTTATACCTTTGTCTGTTCATGTCTATACCTCAATCAACTAGCCCCCCGAAGGGAGCTAGATTATATATTAGCGTTGCCAGGTGTCAATAATTGGACATTCTCCAAGATCCTTATAGTAGTTAAGAACGTTTGGAAATAGAACATCGTAATTATATGATTCTGTCATACGCTCATTTATGCGCCGATGTGTTACAGATTCAGGAAGCAGGGGCTTAATGCCTCTATATATTAAACAGTCCTTAGAATCTCTAATAAATGCCGTGGAACACTTGCGCCCGTTCATAAGCTCAACATAATAGCCGCTATACTGCGCATATGTTCCGGACTTTATTCCGGTGACGATACCAGAACCGCCATAAATATTATTTAAAATCCATCCGTCACACTGATATATTGTAATCTCATCACCGATTACAATAGATTCAATCTGTTCAGAGAGTGGAGCGGGGAAGTAAAAAGGCTCCTTTGTCTTAGACTCTTGAGCCTGTGCCTTGAGTTCCTTCGAAGCTGTCAATATCTCGGAAGTGTCTGAGAGAATATAAACATAACGTGCATAGTCATAGCCTTGAGGATCAATGATTAACTGTAATTTGTCATTTAGATAAATGGCTACACATTTATTACAGTAAAATTTGACGCTCTCGCGCTGTTCAGTATTGAGTTGATACAGCTCTTTGATTTCTTCAAGTCTGACATCCTCGGAAGCTGTGCCGCCCTGACGGGCTAAAAATTCAAAATCACATAGAAACATAGAAGTAAATCTTTCATATGCTTCCGGACTTGTGAAGCGCACAGCGCGAGTTATTAAAGCGTCATTGTAATGTGGACATTCTTTAATTGACTCGTTGAGTTCTTCCATGTTGCATTCTTTGCCACAACCGCCAACAAGCGAAGTAATATAAATGCGGTCAAGTTCGGGCAAATCTTCAATAATTGCATCGTTGTAAATAAGCTGTTCCGACTCTCTGATCCATTTTTCGTGTTTTTCAGATTCTATGCGGGCGCGTTCCTGTTCTTCTCTGTATGCCTTCAATGCTTCTTCTTGCTGTCTGATTTCCTCGGCTATCTCTGCATCGTATGCGGTGCGCTCTGTCTCGGTCATTTTCTCGCGGGGTTCAAAGTCGGCTGGCTTCTTCAATTCTATGTCGAGATAATAGCCAACATCAAAATAGTCCGTCATTATGTCGCTGTTGTTATAGTTCCACTGATTAGCTATTTCAAAAATTTTACATACACGTTCATAAAATGCCGTTGTAAGCTCCCAATAGTATTTTCTACCTTTATAATTATGAGCAATATTTAGACTTGAAAGCTTCTTAATGTTATACATTAAATAGCTATTATATGCGTTTTCTTGTTCTTCGGGTGTCATGTGTTCCCATTCTGACATATACAGCCAACGATCCCCAATATATGCGTCACGGTCTACCTCAAGAGTAAAGGCGGACATGTTGAAGCGTTTTTTCGCTTCCTCGATGCTTACAAAGTCGGGTGAAGATGCTTTAATGGTTAAAGTAATGCCGGTAGTATATCCGCTGCGCCCACTGCGGACAGTTACACCCTTAACGCCTCGGCGCTTCAACTCTTCACGGATTACTTTGGCAAGGTCTGAGCCGCAGCAAATTAACTCTTTATGTCCAACGCCATCCATGTTAATACAATCGGCAGCAGGAGCCACAACGGGAGCGGGTGCAAGGTCGCCAAGTGAACGCGCAAAGGTTAGACGGTCTGCGGTCTGTTTTGCATACCAGAATTTTTTAGCATTGTGCCACCTGAACCCCTGCGCCTTAACTGCTGCGAGTGTGTCGGCGCTCGGCTTAGCCTCAAAAATTAACTCGATTCCATTCTTTTCATTGTTCAAATTAACTGTAATATTCATGTTTTTAACCTCTCAAAAAATAATCTATTAACATGTATAGTATATTATACATTAAATAATTAGGCAAGTAATTATTTATTATTTTGTGGAATTTTTAAAAAAATTTTTTGAATGCTGCAAAGTTAGATAAAACAAGGAAATGAGATATATTGATAGCTTGATCAAGATAAAACAGAGTAGATATATTTATAAAAGGTGTGTACACTATATTTAACGGGTGTTTAGAGGTAAAAGAATGAACATTGATAGAATGATTACTAATACTATAGAAGGATTCAAGGACGGACGCGCAACCGGCGCGGATGATTTAAGAACATTACTCGAATCGGATTATTTGACCGACGAAATAAAAGATTCTATATATAGAAGATTCACGGCAGACATAGAAGAATTTATAAATGATTATTTGACGCGAAGCGAGGACAAGAACGCAAGAAAAGGCATGATTTATTGTAACCTTGAAACATGGCAAGCGTGTTCTGATGATATAGGGAGATACTACTTTAAGCAAAATAAATATTTAGTTGAAAGTCACCGCAGGGGGGGAGCGTATCGCGAGGAACTTCTAATACTAGCGATGGAAGTATACGAACATTTTTGCAGACTATATCGGAAGCAGTTTTTTATTTACGATTGTGCTATGTTCCTAGGGATAACGCGCGAGACGATATACGAATTAAGTAACAAATACTCTGACATGTTGAAAAAGGCGCACACCATGCAAGAATCTAGCATGCGCACTGCTTTAGCAAGTGGGCGATCCAACGTAACAGCAATGGCAATTTTACTGAATCATGATTATGACTACACAAGAACGACTCAAGTCGTACATACAGTCGATAGAATTAAATCTGCGGACACACTTCCAACGTTGAATATTGACGAAGAAACAAAATCTGACAGCTACCAGAATGAAGAAAAGCTTTGAAAAGTGCATGGTTACTAGGTTTCACAGTATGAGTACATATGTTTACTATTGCGCAAAATCATAATTTTACGAAAATCTGAACTAATGTTCAATCAATAGGGGGTAGGGGTTGCATACCGGACGCCCCCCAGGGGTAGGCTTAGCCCCTCAGTCACTCAAAATCCAAAAGTGGGTAATACAAATGGCTCAACCATGAGGGGTTACCCCAATTTTAAGGAGGAGATATGCCAAGCAAAAACACATCAGTAATAAGTGCAAGGGTAAGGGATGATATAGCGGTGAAACTCGGAGAAATAGCGGAAAGAAAAGGAATCACCATTGCAAAGCTGATAGAAGACATGGTTGAGAAATATGAAACAGACGAAGAAAAAGGGGTTACCCCTCATGGTTATGGGCTTTTCGAGGAAATTGACACTCCATTAGGCATAAAACTTGAGAAACAGATGGAGAGATTAAGAGAAGGGGAGTATCCTGAACGGTTTATAAAGAATTTTGAAGATACGATTCTAAATGGAGTAAGGGAACAGATAGAGATGCTGCCGAAGAAATTCAACTCAAAGAGAATGAAGAGTGATGATTGGGGGTGCTGAGGATGCCTACTAAAGATTCCATGATAAAGACCGCGAGGATTACACAGGAAACATGGCGAAAGATGGAAGCATACATGGACAGGGAGGATGTGACTTTCTCAGGAGCGATAAGAAAGCTGGTTGATGAAGCGGATATTCCGAAGCAGAGAAGAGAGTTTGTTGATACGAAAGAGCTGGTAGACCTCTGTGAAAGGATGAATATCGAACCACAGACATTAATAGATGGGCTTGTAAGGGAGTTAAAGCGGGGATGAGCAGTAGTAAGACACAGACAAGGACGATACGTATAAAGAATGAGACAGCGGACTTCTTTAGGGACAAGCCATTAAACAAAGTAGTTGAGAACGTGCATGACCTGGCGAAAAAGAAAGACATAGAGGTATATGAGAATGGGAAAATTGTTTTACTCGGTGGACGGTGAGCATTTTGAGGAGCTGGGGCATGTAACTGACATCGAGCTTTCAGATGAAGAGGAAGAGATAGCGGAGAGATATTTCGTGTCAGATTCGTTTGAAGCATCCATACCTAAATCAGAAAGTGACAAGTTATTCCGCAGTATATTAGGTCAGAGCGCGTATAACTCGATGAAACTAAAGCAAGACGGATATTTAAGTCCTGAGAATGGGTGGTTTACACCGGGAGAGAGTTCAATTATAAGACTTTCACAAGAGATTGTAGAGAAGATCAAAAAGAAAGAACGTGTGAGGTGGATGCATGACAAAGAAAGAGAAAGAAGCACTAAATCAGGCAGTGAAGAATGAGTTCTTTGACCAGGAAGAGGACCAGATGCGAAAAGGTTATAGAGAGTTTGCAAGGCAGCTTCGTCTAGCACAGGAAGAGATGGGGCTTACACGGTATGAGGCAATAATATTCCTGTCAACCTTGATAGGAAATAGCATGAAATAGAGGAGGGGAATGCATGGACACAAGAACCATCAATGAGCATTATGCTGAGATAGGTGCTGAACTGATTAAGACAGAAGAAGCCCTTGAGAGCATAAGAAACAGTACTGCGACCATTATTTACCTGTCTAGTGAGCATAAAAAGACGGGAAGTGGGAAGGTTGTGAAAGCACAGTGTGAGAAAATCTCGGATAAGTACAAATGGGGGATACCGTGTGACTTCACGATAACGGTTTTTGAGCCAAACTGTGAAGGAATGACTGAGGAACAGATGAAGATGCTTATTTTCCATGAGCTTTTGCATGTAAAGATAAGCTACAAGGATGACGGAACGGAAGTTTTCGGCATTAATCCACATGATCTAGAAGATTTTAAGTTGATTATTGACAGGTTTGGCACAGATTGGGCGGAGGTTAAGGAATGATAGCATTTGTTATTGGCATTATTGTTACTATTGTGGCATTTATCGTACTGGGAATTGAATTTGGTGAATACGATTTTGTTTGGGGGCTTAAGAAAAGACAGGTATTTTCGCTTTTAGGGCTTATTATATGTCTTTTAGGCTTCATAAAGACGGTCCCGACAGGTTCAACCGGTATCGTGACAACATTTGGTCGGATTGAGAACATAACCTTGGATGCAGGCATACATTTCATGGCACCTTGGAAGAAAGTAGTTAACATGGACAACCGTACACAGAAACAGTCCATAGAAATGCAGTGTTTTAGCTCTGATATTCAGGAAGTAAGCGTTATCTACACTGTAAATTACCAGATAAACAAGGCAAATGCGCAGGAAATCTACAGAACGATAGGAAAAGAGTACTTTGACAAGATAGTTATGCCAAAAGCACTTGAGGCAGTAAAGTCAGTGTTTGCCAAGTATACAGCAGAGGCACTGGTTGCATCAAGAGCGGGGCTTTCAAAAGAGATTGAGGCGGTACTTGTTGATGATTTAAGCAAGCAGAACATCCAGATTACAGCCACATCTATTGAGAACATTGATTTTACTGATGCTTTCACAAATGCGGTCGAAGCAAAGCAGGTTGCTGAGCAGAATAAGTTAAAAGCGCAGACAGAGCAGGCACAGGCAACACTTGAAGCACAGGCACAGGCTGAAAGACAGGTAATAAAAGCCCAGGCTGATGCAGATGCATCGATTCTTGCAGCAAAAGCAGATGCAGAGGTTGCAAAGATAAGTTCTGACAGTGCACTTTACCAAGGTGAGAAGGAAGCATCCATTTTGCAGAGGGTTGGAGAACAGCTTGCGAAGTATCCTGACCTTGTAAAGTACAAATACATTGAGGGTTGGGATGGAAAGATGCCGCAGACGATACTTGGAAACTCAGATGTGATTATGGATATGAGGTGAATACATGGACAAGATAAATCCTGATTACTACAAAGACAAAACAAGCCTTGAGTGCATAGATGCTATGAGAATTGTATTTGGGGATGATGCGGTAGTAAGTTTTTGCATCTGTAACGCATTTACATACATTTGGCGCTGGAAATTTAAGAATGGCGAAGAGGACCTACATAAGGCTGACTGGTTTCTTCATGCACTGACAAGGTTAAATGCGGAATGCGTTGTGATTCCAGATGAATATTTATCCATGTCAGATAGAATGGCTAATTACATTTTTCATGAACTAGCTAAAATTGAGTCTGACAGGAGCAAAAACAATGGCAAAAGCGAATAAATGCGACAGATGTGGGAAATTTTTTGAATATCCTGATAAAAGAGAGTGCGAGATAGTAAAGTTTGAACCGGGATATGTTCCGATATCGTATGACCTTTGTGATGAATGCTACATAAAGTTCATGGAGTGGCTTAAAAATGATGGATAAGGTCTTTTATATAGCATGTTTAGTAGTACTAATACTGCTTATCCTATTTAAGGATTAAAAGAGTTTGACGGTGCAAGGAACACCATTCTCTTACAAAATGGGTGGTTTAGAAAAGGATATTATGGCATCTAATGACCTTATTAGAGCTTTTGAAAGTTATAAAAACTATTATGACAGGCACGGAGCGGATGAATCTTTGGTAAATGCCTGCATAGAAGCTGCTAAGACCGCGTTTTTTATTGAAAAGGATGAAAAATACGGTCTTGGCATCACATCCGCTACAAAAGACTATATAAACGAGATAGTAAAAACAAAAACAGGAGCAGGATTCTTTGATCTTGAGAGATATGCGATAGCCCATGATATTGAGTACTCGATAATCAATTCCGGATACGATGTCTACAGGCTAGAATCATTTTCAAGGTTTGAATCCTACATGCTCTACATTGAACGCGACAGGAGGCAGGAAAAGAGGTTTTATCTGCCAAGAAGGTGCACTCTTAAGGTAGTTGCGAATGATATGCAGCGCCTTGAGGATGATGAGCTTGATGTATATGGGCTTAGCTTGCCATCGAGAACGGGAAAGTCATCGATTTGTATCTTTTTCCTTTCGTGGGTAGGAGTAAGGAAGCCAAACAGTCATAACGCGATGGGCGGGCATTCAGGACAGCTGGCAAAGAGATTCTTTAGAGGGCTTGATAACATAATCGAGACACCGGATTATCGATATGATGAGGTATTTCATCTTTGGAATCCGACATATCGAGCTGTATTGCAGGCAAAATCATCCGATCCAGCTGAATTTACATTAAACCTTGGTTCACCTGATGAATTTGCGACATTTACCTGTCGAGGAGTAGACGGAACATGGACAGGTGCTATCGATGTATCGTCTGATGGCTATTTATACGTGGATGACCTTATCCGAGATAGAGAACATTCACTTAGTCCTTCGCGAGTAGAGAATACGTACCAGGAATACCAGAACAAGATGCTTGACCGTATGAATGACGGTGCGAAGAAGATGCTTGTTGGTACTTTATGGACGGTAAATGATCCGCTTGAGCGTGAGAGAAAGCTTAATGATGGCAACCCAAGGGCGTTATTTAGAAAGATACCTGCTCTTAACGAGAATGATGAGAGTAATTTCCAGTATACGACCAAGGGATTCTCTACTCAGTACTATAGGGATATGAGAGACAGACTTGATAAGGCTGAATGGATGGCTAAATTCCAACAACAGCCTTTTGTTCGAGAAGGTCTTACGTATCCTATCGAGGAGCTTAGGTTCTTTGATGGTTTCTTACCTGTTGGGAACTGTTCGACTATCGCGCATATAGACGTTGCATTTGGTGGCGGAGACAGGCTTTCAATGCCGATATGCAAGGATTTTGGCGAAGAGAAGAAGTATATCGTTGGTTGGATACATGACAGTCGTTCACCCGGATTTACAGTGCCAAGGGTTGTAGATGCGATTGATAGGTACTATATAACAAAGCTCTTTATAGAGAAGAACTCAGGCGGACAGCTCTATGCAGAGAAAGTATCTGAAGAAATGAAGAACAGGGGCATAAACCATTGTAAGATTGAGCTTTATTCCGCGCCTAACAAGATTTCGAAAAATGACAAGATAAGCGGATATTCAGACTTTGTAAAGCGTAATTTCCTGTTCTTATCGCCTAAAAGCCGTGATTTTTACGAAGAAGATATAGATTATTACAAAGCAGATGCCGACTACCGCAAGGCACTAGATGAGATGACAACATTCAGTATTGAGGGAAAGGGAAGACAGTTTGATGATTCACCGGATTCCATATCATCACTTGCGATGAAGATGGATAACAGGCGGTCAACAAAAGCAAGGATAATGAGTTCACCGATATGAGTTTGAATGAAAAAACGGTTGACGAAAAAACATTTAAAGAATGTTGTGACCTAATGCTAAGCGGTAGGATGCACCCAGATGTAGCAGCATATCTTACAGGATTATCAAGACCTACGTTTTATAAGAGGGTGAACCAATATTATGATCCTGAAAGGTATGGGGAATTGCCTGAAGATTTCTTCTCTGGAAGAAAGAAGGTTTGGAAAGAGAACACTGGGTGGATAAAAGATAGTGTAGCAATAAAGAGATATCTTGAGAATCAAGAAATAAAGCAAAAACGTAAGATGGAGAGGCGCGAGAGATTGAAGGAAGAGTTGAGAAGGAATAAGGCTGTAAAAGCTGATAAACTTCCCAGATTGGAGGATTGATGGCAATTATATTCAAAACAGCTGTGAGCGTAGTTGCGCTTGCTATAATGGGACTTCTTATAGCAGTGGGGACCAAAAGTGATGACACAGGAAAGATAGTTGCGAACACATTACTTCTCATCTATGGACTCTGTATCTTGGCTATGTGGGTGTGATTATGAATAAGAGAAAATTGGACAAATACAATATCAATAAATTCAGATATAGGGAACTATGTGCATTTTGTCTTCAGTATCAGGACTGGAAAGATGAGCTGAGCAACAATGTCTATTTTTCAGCTATACAATATGATGGGGCAAAGCCAACTAACCATCAGACTTCTGATACTACAGCAAAACATGCCATAAGAATGCTTAAACTTAAGAGAAATTGTGAACTTATAGAGAAATGTGCAAAAGAAGCCACAGCAAAAACCGGTGGAGAGATATGGAGATACATCATAAAGAATGTCTGTTTTGAGGTTTCGTACAGATATATGAAAACATATGATGAGATTCCTATCGAGAGAGCGACATTTTTCTCTTATAAGAGGTATTTTTTCTATCTTTTAGATCAGGAGAAAGATTAAGGGCATCTGCAAATGCAGTGCCCTTTTTTAATTAAGCATAATTTGGTGGTGATACGCTAATCTTTTTAGTAGGATTCGTATTATATTTGGCATTTTTACGTATCCAATCCATCGTTTTTCCATTTTTTATAAATTTATTTTTTTCTGCATCGCTAAGATGAGCAGGAGCCACACCTTTTGCCTTGGCATATTCTTTAAGTCCCTTATAATCTATCTTCACCTTTGGAATTTGGCTCAAAGATATAGGCTGAGGCATGGTTTTTAGTATTTCATTGTATTTTTTATAATTCATCATCTGACCATTCATAATTATATTTCTCCAAAATCTTAATAGCTGCATTGTCGGCAATCATAAAATGAAATTCGTGAAGAAAACCGATATGGTCCGCTCCAAAATATTCAATATACTGTTCAAGACGTTGTCTACTATTAGCAATGCCAAATATAGCACCACCAAAGTTGTAATAGATTGATCTTTGGATTGCAACAGCAAAAAGATGACCGCCGACTCCACCATATTTAGGAGATTCGACTATTTCTCGATTGTTATGAGGAGCGGCTACAATCCATGCAACATATAGTGCACCAGACTCATCATCGGCTCCAACAGCAACAAGTCCTTGAATATCAACGGTCCCTTTAATTACTAAAGCGAAAATTTCATATTCATCAGCTAATTTTGCCCAATTAGTATACCAACCATTTTTCTTATTGTATTTATTTAAGAAACTTTTGCGACTAACCCTTAAAACTTCTGTTTCAACTAATTCCCCTGTCAATAAATCTTTTAGGCAGGGTGTGAACATGTCAATATCTACTGTTATCATGTAAAATCCTTCTTTGTTTGGTCTAATTTAAGTATAACAGATTAAACATTTTATTCAATTGCACTAAGATTATAAAAATATTAAAAATGTAGACTTTTTTAGGTAACTTTGGATATAAAATGATAGTGTAAAATAGTTTAAGTGAAAACAGAGCCTATAGGGCATAGAAAATACAGCAAGCTTTACCTTCGGGTAGGGCTTTTTTATATGGTGAAAATATGGGCGGTAGAAAAAAGATAATGACCGATGTACCGGTCGTTACTGCTGACAACATAATATCGATTATTCAAAAAGCAATCGGTGAGCATAGAGAAAACGCCGCTAAGATACAGGAATTGTTTGATTTCGAAGAAGGATTTCAGCCGCTTCAGAGAGTAAAGATGTATCGAAGCGACATTGACATAGATGTGACTGATAACATTGCAAATGAGATTGTAGAGTTTAAGGTTGCTTTGAACTATGGGAATCCCATTTCTTTTAAGAAGCGCGGTCCTGTAGATGGGATGATTGAAGCAATCCAGATGTGGAATGACCAGTATTTCCTTACGGATTCCGATTCAAGCAATCAGGAACTTGCAAGAAACTTTGAGATTTGTGGTATCGGAAATGTATTTATAGATATAAACACCGATTATGAGGAAGGCGATTCCTATTATACAAGGACAGTCTTAAATCCAAAGACTTCTTTTGTTATCTATTCATCATATTACTATGACCGTAGACCGATGGTAGGTGTAACCTTCCGAAGGGATGAAGATAAAGTAATACATTATACGGCTTTTACAAAAGATTTTAGGTTTGAGATAAAAAATTGGATGATACTGAATCCCGGAGAAGAAAGAGATATTTGGGAACATGAAAACAGGAGCGGCGAGGAAAATCCGCTTCATGCGATACCGATTATTGAGTATTTTAGAAGTTATGACAGGATGGGATGCTTTGAAAGACAGATTCCTGCCATGAACAACCTTAATCTTCTTGTTTCTGACTTCTCAAACGACGTGGACCAGAACACACAGGTAGTATGGTGGGCAAATGATTGTGAATTTGAAACCGTACAGGTCGTTAATGACGATGGAACTATTACTGAGAAGATAAAACATCCAAAGTCGAATGAATGGCTTCAGACATTCACATCAAGGGATGGCAAGATACCAAAAGTTCAGCCACTTACTGTTAATTACGATTATGCAGGAATGCTGAACAACTATATCACTCAGAGAGCTTTGATACTCCAAAAGTGTAACGTGCCTCAGAGGAATGATAATTCCGGAGGAAGCACGGGCGTAGCCATGAGCGATGCGACAGGATGGAGTGCAGCTGATATTGCGGCTAATAAAGAAGAGATGATTATCTCTAAGAGCATCAGACAGGAGATAAAAGTCATCTGTGCTGCAATAAGAGAGAGTGAATGTCCTTTGGATAGCCCGCTCAGAAAAATAAAGCCATCTGATATTGAGCCAAGTATAAAGAGACAGAAGAATTATGAACTTTCAGTAAAGACAACGGCAATATCTAATCTGATTAACATTGGATTTAGCTTGGAAGATACGCTTGATGCTGTTCCGTTATTCCCTGATCCAGCGCAGGTTATTGAGCGCAGTAAAGAGGGAGTAGAAGCATATCAGGAAACAAAGCTAAAACAGTCTGAAAAAAGTGAAGAAGACAATGCGACACCTGGTTCAGACGATCCGATTTACCAGATTGAAAACAGCCCAAATATAGATGGAATGAGCATGGATAATGGCGAAGAGGATGAAGATTGATGAACTTAATATCTTAAACAGTGAGAATACGCTTGAAGAAGAATCTTTTGATTACAAAGATTACATGGAGCATTACTTTGATACCATGCAGATAAGCGCAAGACAGAAAAGAGAGCGTATTGAAGAAGCGGAAGAAATATTTGATGCTATCTTGCTGTTTTTGATATGGTGTGAAGAGAATCCAGAGAACGTGCAAAGAGAAGATACTAAGCGCGAGATGGGAAATCTTTACAAAGAAGTCATCTTTCAGAATGTAGAGCCTGATGATTTCGTTGATACCTATGTTCTTTTTTTTATAAACAATCTTGTAGAGGTAACAACAGAAAACCAAGGTGATGAATACTTTACTTCTGTTGAAAGAGCCACAAAGATTGCTTGTAATGAAGCAAATAGTGTTATCAATTACTCAGAGCTGCAAAAAGCTATTGAACAGGGATATACCTACAAACAATGGCATACAGAACTTGATGAGAAGGTACGTGTAACCCATCAGGACATGGAAGGTGTTACGATACCGATAAAACAGCCATTTGCTGTAGGTGGTTCTTTGATGATGATGCCACACGATATAACATTGGGAGCGGATGCGAAAGAGATAGTTAATTGTAGATGTTCCCTTACTTATCTTGATTAGGGAAAAATTACGAAAGCTGTGATGTAGATCATGGCTTTTTTTGTTGTCAAAAAGGAGAAAAAGTCATGATTAAGAGTATTGCAGCGAATACCGCAGACGGTGTAGGACATCTTGCATGTGATGATGCAAATGACCTTCCAAATCTTCCGAGCTATGCGAAATCAAACAACTTAAAACAGGGAACAGATTGCATCGTGATAGATACTTCTGAGGTCTACATGATGAAATCGGATTTTTCATTTAAGAAAATCTAAGGAGGAAAGCTATGGATATAATTTCGTATGTACTTTCCAAACGCATTGCTGAAGGGGCGGTATCAGGCGTTAGTGGTATGTCTGTAGATGGACAGACTTTAAATATAGAGCTTAACGATGGAACACATCTTGAGATGGAATTTCCTACACCGGAAGATGGTGTTTCTATAACTGACGTTAGTGTTGATTCAAGCAAGCATCTTATCTGCACAATGTCAGACGGAACATCTATTGATGCGGGTGAAGTACCTACTGTTAAAGGTGATGATGGTGAGCCGGGAGCGGATGGAGAAGACGGAGAATCTGCTTATGAGATTGCTGTTGATGAAGGATATGTTGGCACTAAGGAAGAGTGGCTTTCATCTTTAAAGGGCGATGATGGCTTTTCACCTGAGATAGTAGTTAAGACAAGCACATCTGAGCAGTACATCCTTACAATCACCACAAAGGAAGGTTCTTTTGACACGCCCAACTTAAAAGGCAGCGGAGCAGAAGCTTTAGCTGACCTTGATGATGTTCAGCTTACAAGCCTTACGACAGGTCAGATTCTTAAATGGGATGGGACCAAGTGGGTAAATGAAGATGGAATAGAGATTGATTCTCTTGGAGATATTAACGATGTTGATCTTGGAACGCTTGTGGACGGACAGGTTCTTTCATGGGATGCAACAAACAGTAAGTGGGTTAATGCAGATGCAGTAAATCCCACACAGTTTGAAACCATGCCGACAGCATCAGAATATCCCCAGGCAGTGATTCAGTATATCGGAGCTGACACAGGTACATATAAGAGAGGATACTTCTACAGGTCAAATCCTTCTGTTGAGAGCGGAAGCGTTGTTTATACATGGGGACAGATTGATGTTCAGCCAAGTAACTCAGATTATGAGCAGCTTTCAAACCTTCCACAGATTGACAGTATAGAGATTATCGGCAATAAGTCACTTGATGACTTTGGAATACAGGGGAAAGTTCAGTTTTCTACTTTACCTGCTGCAACAGTTGAGAACGCTGGAAAGATTGTTCAGTACATCGGAACAACAACAGCGGCTCTTAAGAAGGGATACTTCTATCAGTCAGCATATGACGTTGAATCAGGTGATTATGTCTGGGTGCAGGTAGATGTATCAAGCAACAGTGCTTTAGAAAGCAGATTAGATACTGTTGAGGATAACATAGGTGATATGTCAACTCTTGAAGTTGTTGGCGTAAGTGACCTTGTTGAGGCTGCAAATGCACTTAACGCAAAAGGGCTTAGCACAATCACATATGTTGAACCTAATTTAGTTCTTACATATGCCGATGGTTCAGTTATCCGGTTTAACGTAAGGGATTCCATCCTGGATGAAACACAGATTGGTGAACTTGCAAACGTAACCGATACAGCGATAGCAAATGGTAACGTTTTGCAGTATGACTCAGCAATCTTAGGATACAAACCTTATGATATCGGTGCTGCACTGACAGCGCTTTTAAATTCAGCAAAAGATTACACGGACCAGGAGATAGCAGGAGCAGTTCAGGACGATGCGTTTATCGTAGATGCAAAACCTGTTTGTAGTTATGATTCCGGAGCAGATGAATATATTGTTGTTTACTATCAGAACGGCGTTGTTCATACAACAACGGATACCACAGCAAGATTCTACTATAAAGTAAGCTCTGATCCGTATTGCACATCTTGGTTTGTAACAGGAGATCCTTCAGTAGATCCAGTTGAATTTACATATCTTCTTAGTACGCCTGATTTTGATGATTATGTCAATAAGAACACGGACGTAACATCAATATATACAACCGATATGGTTGATAAGAGCAAGATTCCTAATGTAGCAGCTCTTGATGCTCTTATGGCAATAGTTAACACAGCACTTGCACTTAAGATTAATACATCAAGCATTGTTGATTCGCTTATTTCACAGGATGCAACAAAAGTCCTGTCGGCTAATCAGGGTTATGTGATAAGTGGTCTTATTGATGATAAGAATGACCAGATGCAGTTTACGACAATGCCAAGTGCGGATTCAACTCTTGATGGTGTTGTTTATCAGTACGTAGGAACATCAAGTCAAGCATATACAAAAGGTGCTTTCTATACATGCACTTACGATGAAGATAATGATACATGGTATTGGAAAGAAGTAGAGTTTGCCCCGGACATGGTTGCAATTACGACAGCCGAAGTTGATGCGCTTTGGGCATAAGGAGATAAAAAATGAGCTTAAAATATGCTGATGAGACAACTTTACAGGAAATGGTCGTAAAGACTAAACAACATGTTGAGTCAGTTCGTTCTACGCTAGACTTAGCTAAACAGAACAAGATGGAATTAGCCACAATGCCGCAAGCCTCAGAGGATTATCTGGGGCTTGTAGTTATTTATACAGGTGTTACTAATTCCACATACACACACGGATATATTTACGAATGTGTTTCTGATGGTGGAGATCCCGCTACATATTCTTGGCAGCAGATTACCGTTCAGGATAGTGTGCAGGTTGATGGTACTACTATTGTCAAAGACAGTCAGACAGATATTATCTCGGCAGCTGTTGCTACAAACAATACTGTTGGCGTAGTTAAGAGCGGTGATGGAACAAGTATCGCGGCAAACGGTGGAGTAGATGTAACAGATAGGCTGAGAGAAGAGTATGTTGATGATCCTGGAAGCACCGTTCAAGACGTGGGCAGATTTGCTTTAAATACAACTGAACACGGCGATTATAAGAAGGGCGGTATTTATCAGCTTGTAAGTACTCAGGTTACTCCTGTGGGAACAGAAAATCCCAGTGATGAGGGCTGGTATGAATATGACAGCACAAATCAGGAATATGAGTTATCTGAAGATGTTACAGTAGATGTTCAAAAGACATACTACACAATCGCATGGGTTTTAGTAAGCGCCAATTCAACAGAGTTTGATAGCGATGATTTTGATGTGGTCGGTGATAATGTAAGCCTTGACGTGTCTCAGAGAACATTCACAGGAACAAGAGATGAGTGGGATACATTAAGTAGCTCAGAAAAAGCACTCTACAAGCAAGTTGCACTTACTGATGATGAGGTTGCTTCACACGCTGATACCGATAATGAAATTGCAGATATGAATAATATCTTAGGTGCGAAGAATCTTTTGCCTGTAACAATGGTTTCGCAAGTTTTATCCGGAATTACATTTACTGTGGATGCTTCAAGCGGAGTAATAAGCGTAAGTGGAAGCAATTCTGGAAGTCCTTTTAGTGATGTTCTTGGAATAACTACACTAACTCCTGGAACATATAAAGTGACAACAGGACAGACACCTGAGTTAAATGCACAGATTGGAATAGCTATAACGGATGCTTCTTCTGGAACAATTATAGCGCGTAGTTGGAATGGAACTGAAGTTTTTACAATTTCTTCAAACACTCAAGTGAGATTTCATATAGAAGTAAATGTTACAGGAGCAATCACTTCAACAGTCGTTTATCCAATGTGTAGACCTTTATCAATTAAAGATGAGAAATATGTGCCATATGCACCGACTAACCGAGCGTTGACTTTGCGAGTTAGCAGTTTTGAAAAAAAGTTTAATACTCAAGTTAGTATGACCGTCCAACCAAATACGACATATTTTAATGCCGCTTCGTCTCAAAGTTGCGCAGCATTAAAAATCGGTTATCTTGTTGTGATGAACTTAGTTTTATCAGTTAAAGATAACGTGACGGTTCCTGCTGGCACATTAGCATGCACTATTACCAATGTTGGAGCAATAAGCGCTAACAGCTCGATTTTCCTCGGAGGTAATGGTACATCAAACATCACAAGGTTAATGCTTAGGAGAAATCAATCAAATTCCGATAATCTTGATGTTTACTTTATCGATTCTTATAGTAATAGTTCAATGAGAGCATCGCTTGTATTTATGGTCAATACTATTGTTTGATTGATGCATTTTATAAACATTGAGACCACGAGTTTAGGAAGGAGAGAACAGTGGGATTATATGAAAATACACAAGATGGATTAAAACTTATAGCGGGTTCGACTCTATATGCAGATTTAGCTGTGGGTTCGATTATACCTTTTGGTGGTTCTGTGATACCTACATCTTTCCTTCTTTGTGATGGAAGTGCTATAAGTAGAACAGGATATGCAGAGCTGTTTGCAGCTATAGGAACAGCATTTGGCACAGGTGATGGAAGTACAACGTTTAATCTTCCTGATCTAAGAGAGTCCGTACCAAAGGGTGCAGGAGAGACAGGACAGACAGTTGGCGCTCATGTAAAGAGCGGTGGTCTTGCTGTCGGTGAGTTCTTGGATGATAGAATACAAGACCATACGCATGAGCTTTCAGAAACACCTAATTTTTCTTATTTAACTGGTGAGGGAAACTATAAAGTTGTTCCTGTTTCTAGTGGTTCTACTCCAACTGGTACAGTCTCAAACACTTATAGATATGGTGCTACCACCGAAGTCAAATCAGTAGGTGTCAACTACATCATCAAAGCAAAACCGGTTGCAGTTCCAGCTGATTTCATCGATGCAGCAGAAGATTATATCGATGGAAAGTTAGCTGATAAGCAGTCAACATACGCAGCTGATTCTACAAAATGGGATGCAGCACCTACCACAGGAAGCACAAAGCCTGTCATAAGTGATGGAATAAAGACACAGTTTGATTTAGTACATAATGAGCTTTCTGATGTAAATAATATCCTTGGTTCAAAGAATATCCTGCCAAACAGTGCTACAACACAGGTAATAAATGGTATCACATATACTGTTGCAGCTGATGGTAGTGTAAATGTAAACGGAACAGCTACGGCTGATTCTATTTTGCATATTATTCCTGGAACGATAGGAAAGCTTAGCAATATATTCTCCAAGGGTGGAAATTATATTATCTCCGCAGGAACAACAGGAACAGGAGTTGATGTTTTCTTTGGTCTTGAGTACACAGGCACAACTTGGGATATTGGAGAATGGCTTAAATATACAACGCAGCTCTCAAAGGAAATATATATTGACGGAACGAAATTAAATAACAGTTCATCCTATATAGAGAGCTATATAAAGGTAAATAGCGGAACTACAGTAAGTAACATCAAAGTATATCCTATGCTTAGACCGTCGTCGGTTAGGGATGATACATATGTTCCTTATAGCAAGACGAATTATGAACTTACTGAGGAAAATAAAGAACTTAGTTCGGAAATTAGCAATTTTGCGCACACCGTGTCTGGCAATAAAGTTGATATAACACCATATAATTCAAGCTCTAATGCTTATACAGCGCAATCAGATGGATATTTATATCTAAATAATCAGAACAACCCTAACTTGACAATATTGGTATATATCAATGACTCAGCGGGTTATTCAATCGGTGGATGTAGACATTTTTCGGGCGGAACAACGTTCCAAATAACATCCTTATATGTCAAAAAAGGACTTAAGCTTTACAGAGCCGATGGTTCAAGTGCAGGCGTTGCATGGTTTTTCCCGCTTGAATCCTAAATTAATAGAGTTCCTTTAATCGAATTTCGACGATAAATTTGCTATAAACAAAAATATTTAATAAGTAAACGAATTTGTTTAGCTTTAGATAGGCATAAGCGGATAGAAGTAAGCTGTTCTATGGTCAGTTGTTCCGCCCAATTTAACTTTTAAGCCCTTTCGGATAAAGAGTGCTAAATAGGGTGTTGAATATAAGCCTGCATTTGGCGGTGAACTTACATTCAATACATCACGATTTGTATTTTCAATTTGCAACCAAGCATAACGACCTTGTGCATTATCAAACGTTATTGTAACGTAACCATCACAAGGAATTTCGTGCCAATAACTGTCTGTCCAACTTGTGAACCCCGTTGTATCGAGCTTGTAAGATTGGTTCGCTAAATTGCTATATTACGAAGATCTTAACTTGCTGGTAAGAGAATATATTATCTTTTAAAACGCAAAAAACGCTTATTTTAGGGAAAAGCTAACTTGCTTTTAATTTGCTGATATACCATTAGTAGGTATAAACAGTAACGCTGATGCTACGTGCAAAGGCTGTTGGTTTTTTAGATACATAAAGAATCTAAAATAGGAACTCAAATGATTTGAGTTGTTATTGAAAGAAATTAAACCTCCTGTCAATATAATGGCAGGAGGTGATTTTGTGGAAGAAGTAATAAACAAAATTGTAAATGCGATGGATGATTTAACTCCGGAGCAGATAAGGAAATTAAAGAATGTATTGGTTATAAATCTCAGCAACCGATATGAACAAAAGAACGAGGTTTGTACAAGCTTAAGTAGTTGGGAGATGCTATTAAATAATTATCTTGGCTGTAAAAAGCTTGAAAACTGTTCTAACGGTACGCTAAAGAACTATCAGAGAATTGTAAGGATTATGTATTCTCAGATAGGAAAAGATATTAGGGATATAACAGCTAATGATCTTAGATTGTTTATGGCAAGATACATTGAGCAGCGAAAGATTTCTACACGATATTCTGAGACGATAAGGCTTACGCTTTGTGCGTTTTTTCAATGGTGTCAGAATGAGGAAATCATAACTGCGAACCCGGCTAGAAAGTTGCAAAGAATAAAGATTCCTAAAATGCTTAGAAAGCCCTACACAGCAGAGGAAAGGCTAAGGCTTACAAGAGCTGCTAAAAATATAAGGGACATAGCAATAATGGAAGTACTTTATAGTACAGCTGCTAGACTGGGTGAGATTTTAGCATTGAATATAGACGATATCAAATTTATTGGAAATAAAGCTGAAATCATCATCTACGGGCAAAAAGGCAAGGCAGAAAGAAAGGTATATCTTTCAGAAGAAAGTGTCTACTTTCTGAGAAGATACTTGGAATCAAGAACTGATAATGATCCAGCACTTTTTGTTTCTTTGCGTAAACCGCATAAGAGGATTGATGAAAGAGCTGTTCAGCGAATGATAAAGGATATAGGTGAAAGATGTGGAATTAAGGCACATCCTCACAAGTTTAGAAGAACACTCTTAACAGACATGAGTAAGCGTGGAGCAAGTATTCAGGATATTAAGGAATACGCCGGTCATGCAAAGATTGAAACGACTATGCTTTATGTTTCTGTTAATGAAGAATCGGTCAAAGCCGCATTTGATAGATTTATAAGTTGAAAATACTAAAATATAGGCTTTTAGAAGCTGTCCGAGAGGATGGCTTATTTTGCGTGTATTTTTTTATAAACATTTATGAGAAGACGAAAGGAGAAGTATTATGTTTAGACTTGTTGAAATCACAAGGAGTGCGGATAATGAAACTCAGGCACTAAGAGAGTATGCATCAGAGGTAGAAGCAAGTGGAGAATTGCATTACAGGCTTGGAACAGCAATGAAAGATGAAAACACTCAGGTAAAACTTCTTCTCTTGCTTAATAATATCGGTGAGGTTGTAGAAAGCGGAAGCCATTTTAAGACTCATGAAGTTGAAGAAGTAGTTGAAACTGAGAATGGCGAAACGGAGACAATCACCACTGAAGTAGAGTATGAGGTTAGCCCAAGACTTATCGACGTAAAGGTAACAGACAGTGAAGTTGGTAATATTGCCAAATACGATACAAACCTCGATGTAGTAGCAAACTATCATAGCAAGCTTGGTTCTGCTAAGAAAAACGCAGATGTAAAAGCAATTATGCTTAGAGGTATCGATGGCAAAGGAAACCAGCTTGAGTATACATATTGGGTTAGACCGGCAACCGTACCTAGTGAATCATAAATGAGGGCAGAATATGTTTACAACGGGACAGATTTGGGGCTTTTTAGTTGTACTTATAGGACTTATCCTTACGATATTAAACATCATAGAGAAAGCAATCCTTCTTAAAGCAAGGTCGAAAGAACCACAGGCAAAATTAGAGAGCAGGATAGTGGCTCTTGAAACATGGAGATTAGAAGTGAACCAGAGACTTGATAAGGACGAAGAACACTTTGACAAGATTGATGAAGGAAACAAGGTGACGCAGCAGGCGCTTCTTGCGTTAATGGATGCTGCCTTGTCGGATGATGGAAGCAAGGGTGAACTTAAATCAGCAAGAAAAGACTTATATGAATATCTGTCAAAGAAATAGAAAGGAGACACTATGAAACTTAGTGATTTTTTGGCTGCCTTAAAGAGTCCTAATGTGCAGGTTGTTGTAACTGACTTGCAGGATGTTGAAATATGTAAGATTTTTGCAACGTCTTACACAGCACTTGATGAATCAGTAAGTGAAAGGACTATCAATAGATGGACCATTAACAGTGCAACGAATATAGGAATTGTGCTGAATGACGCAACATAAAACATTGGACTTCGGTTCTAAATATGCTAGAATAGCATGGATGCTACCAAAAGCGGTAGGCGGTTGGCTCTTTGCCAGGTAAAACCTGAGAACTCCCTTGTTAAAAGGAGGTGTTTCATGGGAAATCTGCTATGGAGCTTTGATGCTAAGACTATTGCTTATAACTTTGAGTATGGACTTAGTGATAATGGGGGCAATAATCTTCGTTATCGCAGTCATCTTAAAGTTCAAGAGATAAATTTTTCCATCAAAAAAGACCGCTGAACACTTTGGACGAGTAGGAAGCGATCTTTTTTGATTGCAACTATAAACCAGAGCTAACCGTCTATCGGTAGCATCTTTCTATAACATAATAACATAAATTAACCAAATAGCAAAATCTTTCCATAATGTTTGCAAACCAAACTATCCCCCCATGATTGGTTTGCTCCTCCTCTAGGACATCTATGTTTCATCGCATAGGTGTCTTTTTTGTCTGCTAGGCAAAACGATTTCCTCTTACTAGGGCGTATGGTGGTCAAACATCATGCGCTCTTTTTCTTTATCTGCCAGGGTGAAGAACGCATTACAAAACCTCCGGGTGTGTATCTGTCAAAGGATATGCACCTTATCTACGCTCAGATTTATTCTGGGCGTTTTTTATTGTCATAAAAAGAACCTGAGAGAACAGTAAACACGCCATGAGGTTAGAGAAAACCCCAACAAAAAACACGAAAAGGAGAACACAGAAGATATGAAGAACAAAGTCAGAACCAACGAATTGTTACCTATTAACTTGCAGTTTTTTGCCGAGGATGCAGCTGAAGGGGCAGATGAAAGCTCTGTATCGACGGACGGAGAAGGAAAATCTGAACCTGATGAAGGCGAACCATCCAAGAGTTATGAGGATGCGTTAAGTGAGATAGCAGCAGCTAAGGCAGAAGCTAAAAAGCTAAAGGCAGAAAGGGACGCAGCGCTTAAAAAGACGGGTGAAATTTCCAAACAGCTAAGAGCAAAGATGTCTGAGGATGAACTTAAGGCAGAACAGGATGCACAGGCTAAAGAGGAAAAAGAAGCTCATATCAAAGAGCTTGAGCAGTACAAGGCAGAGAATGAAGCACTTAAACGCTATAGGCTTCAGGGCATGTCTGATGATCTTGCTACTAAGGCTGCAAAAGCTGAGATAGAGGGTGACATGGATGCACTTGCTGATGTTCAGAAACAGCATACACAGTCTCTTATCAAAGCAAAAGAAGCTGAATGGAAAGCATCACGTCCACGCGTAAACGTTGGCGATGATGAAGATTCTTCAATGACAAAGGAAGAGATTTTAGCAATTCAGGACAGAAACGAACGTACACAGGCAATTGCTTCTCATCTTTCTTTGTTTACAAAAAAAGCATAAAGGAGAAGAAAAAATGGCAGCTGAAACTAATCTTATTAAGAAAGCCGACCTTGCTAAGGCAAGAGAGCTAGAGTTCGTTTATCGCTTCACCGACAGTATTAAGAAGCTCGTTGAGGCACTTGGAGTAACCAGAAAAGAAGCAAAGGTTGCAGGTACATACCTTAAGGCTTATAAGGCAACAGGTACTCTTCAGGATGGACTTGTTGCTGAGGGCGATATCATTCCTCTTAGCCACTATAAGACTGTTCCTGTTAACTTCGGTGAGATTCCTTTCAAGAAATGGAGAAAGGCTACATCTGCTGAAGCTATCATCGAGAAAGGTTACAATCAGGCAGTTACAATGACTACTGATGAAATGCTCAAGGATGCTCAGAAGGGTATCAAGAAGTATTTCTTCAACTTCCTTTCACAGGGTACAGGACTTGCATCCGGAACAACATTTCAGGCAACACTTGCAGCTATCTGGGGACAGTTACAGGTTCTCTTTGAGGATACAGAGATTGAGGCTGTATACTTCATGAACCCTCTTGATGTTGCAGATTATCTTGGCTCTGCACAGATTACTGTTCAGCAGGTATTCGGAATGTCTTATGTTGAGAACTTCCTTGGACTTGGAACAGTTATTCTCAACTCAAATATTCCGAAGGGAACTATCTACGGAACAGCTAAGGAGAACTTGGTTCTTTACTTTGTTCCTGTAAACGGCGCTGATCTTGACGAAGTATTTGAGTTCACATCTGATGAGCTTGGCTACATCGGAATCCATGAGCTTCCTGATTACAAGACAATGACAGCTGAGGATGTTGTTGTATCAGGTATCGTTCTCTTTGCTGAGAGAATCGATGGTATTGTTGTTGGTGAGATTGGTGCTACTGTAGCACCTACAATCACAACTCCTGATGTTACAATTGATCCTACAACACATGTAGGAACATACACAATTCCTGTTGGCGGAAGAGACACTATCCATATTAAGGTTGCACCTTCCGGAACAGAGTTTACTGTTACATCTTCTGATACATCTGAGGCAAAACTTAAGGTTGAGGATGGACTTCAGAATAATGACATTATCATTACAGGTATCGATAGCACAACTTCTGGTGGCACAGATACTCCTGTTAGAATTACATGCACTGCTGGCAGCACATCAATTTACATCGATGTAACTGTTTCAGCTAGTGCTTGATAGAAAGAAGGGGAAGGCGTATGCAGTATGAAGTAATTAGATATTTTACTGATGCGCAGGATAACGAGTATGCTTACCGCGAGGGTGATATTTACCCTCGCGAGGGCTATACCGTTTCAGATGCGCGTATAAAGGATCTGCTTAGCGGAAACAACTTTCAGAGAGTACCACTTATCAAGCGTGTGACAAACTCAAACGTTAAGAAAGAGAAGAAAGTTGAAGAAGCTAAGGAATACACAGCTGAAGACATCATGAAGATGCCTTATATGAAGCTTAAATCTGTTGCAAGACAGAATAATGTCGATGTTAAGGATAGAGAAGCTGTTGAAATAAGAAATGAACTTATTGAGAAGTTGGGGTTAGGAACATGACAAAGAACGAGATGCTTGATGAGATTTTCGAAAACTTAAAAGTGGAGATAAATGCGGATGATTCTCAATCTGACAAGGTAAATGAAACTCTTTTAAGATTGAAAGTCGAAGGAGCATATCGCGATGTCAAAAGGGCGAGGAATTATCCAAGTCACTATGCCGAAGCATGGGTTGAAAATGACATGCTAAATTATTATACCAACATAGAGGCAGTAGCCAGATATGACTACAATAAGGTAGGAGCTGAAGGGCAGTCTACGTATAGTGCTGACGGGACAAGCATTCAGTATCTTAGCAGAGACAGTCTTTTCAGGGGAGTATATCCTATCTCAAGATAAGGAGGGCGTTATGAGAGTTGCAAGACGAATAAAGCAGCGTATGTATTATGCACTTCTTATAGGAAAAGAACCTATCTATGAACGGGATGATAATGGAAATATCATATATAGAATTCATGCTGGCGAGAGAATTCCTGTAGAAACAGGTGAATTTAAGGATAAATATTCTGAGCCAATAATGTTCTTTAATTCAATCTCAGGACAGCTTACGGAAAATGAGTTACAGGCATTTGGAACGCAGAACATGGCAGATGCAAAGATGACTTACAAAAGAGGGCAGTATCCATTCAGAACCGGTACACTTATTTGGAAACAATCTGAGATTAAGTATATCGATGATGAGATAGATCCGTCATCTGCGGATTTTAGGGTTATGGGTGTTATGAATGAAGGACAGCTCTTTTGGAAGGCAATGATGCAAGCGGTATCTAATAATGAAGGTTGAGCTATATCTTAATGAAAAAAGTGTAAATCATGCCATAGGACAGATAAAAGCATATCGCGACAGCTTGGCTGCAAAGAACGAACAGTTTGTTTATGAACTGCTTAATATCGGTATAAATGTAGCTAAAGAAAGAGCGAGCCACAATGGATATGGACAGTATATTACTTTTTATAAAGAAGGGACGGGCGGAATTACTACTATAGGTTATCTTGTAGGTGAAGATACTCAAAAGATAGTTACGCAGTGGCAATATGATAAAAAAGGTTCAATAAAAACTGCTGCAATCAGCCCTATTCTTTTTGCTGAATTTGGTAGCGCCAACTATGCAAGAGTTCCTTTTGACATAGATGGAGTTGGACAAGGTACTTTCCCCGGACAGACACATGCTTATGATGGTTCATGGTGGGTTAAGAAATTAGATCCAAGCACAGGAGAATATGTATGGACAAAGTGGAGCGGTGTAACGCCGACTCAGCCGATGTATCATGCAGAAATGAAAATGTATGAGCAGATTTACAACGTAGCGAGAAAGGTGTTTAGGACAGATGGTAGATGAAACATGGTATGACAAGATTGAATCTTATATATTGACCATTCTTAAGTACGAGCTTGTACAGAAGTCTTCAGCGCCATTTCCGAAACTTACCTGTACTACTTCTAATCAGGAAGAATCGCTTGAACTTGTTGGCGATTTCCCAACCATGTACGTACATATGTTATCTCCGTATGAAATTGGAAGGGATCTTACTAATGACAATGTAAATGGTATTAGTTGCACTTTTGAGCTTACTGTTTATTCAGATAAGTCAGAAAAAGAGTGCAGACAAATCATAACCGCAGGCATTCAGCAGATGAAGAAACTGCATTTTAATGTCGAAACGTTTCCTGATCCAAGAACATCAGACAAAAAGTATATTGCAATTACAAGGCTTAACAGAGTGATTGCAAGCGGTGATAAGGAATTAGTGCCGCAAGATGAATGATTTAGCTCACATGAGCTTTTCATAGAAAAACAAAGAGAGGAGTAATCCTCTTTTTTAATGCCATTTTTGGCAGAAAGGAGAAAATATGGCAGTTCAAGAGGCAGGTCTGTCCACATTAGGAGTTAAATTTGGATACGCCGTTGAGACTGTTGCGGGAACACAGCCCTCAGCATTTACACAGCTTGAAAGATGTAATGCAATTGCTGGTATCGAGTTGTCTACAGAGACTATCGACGCTTCAGCTCTTGAAGATTACATCACCAAATATATCGCAGGTAGACAGGATTCAGGCGGTGAGTGGACAATCACATTCAACTACACAGCTGAAGTAGCAACACAGCTTCAGACAATGATCTCAGCTTATAACACAGCAAAGGCATCTAACCTTAAGACATGGTTTGAGGTTTGGATTCCTAATGCAACTAATGGTTTCTATGTAGTTGCACAGCCCCCTCAGAGACTTCCTATGCCGGAGTTCTCACAGAATGAGCTTCTGACAATCGAAGTTGGATTCGCTGTTGAGGATTACAAGGGTGAGCTTACAGCAATTGAGCCGACAGCGGCGGGGTAAATAGCTCTGGTGGAAGTGGCAATCAGAGCGGTAACTCTAGTCAGACCACTGGTTATCTTGATGCAACAGCACTCGGCGCAATGTCTGATTCTGATATTCTTACTCTTGCAACACAGAGAGGTTACACAATAGGAGCAGATTCGGATACAACTGAAGAGATCATAAATGACTTCCTGGATGAGCAGGAACTTAAGTATCCGTTTACTCAGGCGGAACTTGAAGAACTTACGGTTAATGAAATCGAGGCTATTGCAACAGCAAGAGGTTACACGATAACCGAGACACTTAAAGCAGACATTATTACTGAGTTTTTGTCTATACAAAATGCTTGACGGAACATGGGGCGGCTTTCGGGCTGCCCCTTTCCCTTTAAGCATTTAGGGGAAAGGAAAAGGATTATATGAGAACTTTTTTGATTAATAACAAACGATATGTAGCAAAAGAATTTACTTTCGGTGCAGTAAGACAGCTTGAAGGTTATGGGCTTTCGCTTACTGATGTACAGAATAAGCCAATGACTCTCGCAGCTGCTTATCTTGCATTCTGTGCAGGTATCAATATGGATGCAGCTGATAATGAGATTCAGGAGCATGTTATCAAAGGCGGAAATCTTGATGGTATTTTTGAAGCTGTCACAGAGGCTATGAATGAATCACGTTTTTTTCAGGCGCTCAACAAAAAGGCAGAGGCGGAGGAAGTTCAGGATATTCCGGAAACACCAGTAGTTCCGATTCAGGAAATTCCTGTTCAGCCAGTGACAATAACACCGGTAGGAGAGACATTCGTTCAGTAAAATATAAAACTCTTACCGAAGAATATGAGAAAGAACTTTTACCTTCAGTATTGGCTTTGGGATATTCATATTGGGATTTTTGGAATATGAATCCAAGGATATTAGAACCGATACTTGAGGGATATAAACTTAAACGAAAGATAATAGATGAGAATCAATGGCTTTTGGGCGGATACATTTTCGAAGCTGTATCTATTGCTATTGGAAATATGGCAAAGAAAAAAGGTCAAAAGCCAAATAACTATTTTGAAGAAATCAAAAAGCCAGCATTGCAAACAGTTAGCTCAAATAACGGAGAACTAACTGAAGAAGAAAAGCAAAAGAGGCTTGATCGTCTTGTAGCAGGACTAAGAATAAAGCAGGCAAACTTTGAATTGGCAAAACAGCAAAAGAAAGGGCAGTGATTTAGGTCGCTGTCCTTTTCTATGGGGATGAATACTATGAATGTAGATTCATTAAACATACAAATTAAATCAAGCGCAACTGATGCTAAAAATTCTATAAATGGTCTTGTCGATTCTCTTAAATCATTAAATAGGCAACTTGGCTTAAAAGAAGGCACCAAATTTGTAAATACAATCAATGCTATGTCAAGTGCTATTGAAACCCTTACGAAAAATGTCAATGGAATGGGTAACATGGCATCCGGCTTAGATAAAGCAACTGAAAGTGCTGAAGGTGTTTCAAAGGCAACGCAGAATGCGACAGATAATACCAAACAATTGCTTGCTGTTGTAGATAAGGTATCTAAAGAGTTTGGTGATTATTCCAAAATGGTTGATAGAGCATTTCAATTGGATACTCATCAAGCGTTCGATTCAAAGCCTTTCGCAGATGTAACAAAAAAGACAGAAAAGCTGCTTCCCGCGACTACACGAGTTACAGAACAGATAGAGAAGTTAGTTAAAGATTTTAATGCTATAAATCCTACTCATTTTGATAACATGGAGGAAGGTGCGAAAAAAGCCGTAGTACCGATTGAGGAACTGCTTAATTCTATTAGGAATTACAAGAAAGTTATTTCGGAAACAGAGAGTGGAAAACGTGCATTTGATCTTAAATTATACAATGATGCAGTAGTAGGGCTAAATAAAGCAAAAAAAGCTGTTGATGAGTATAAGAAATCACTTATTGGAGCAGAAGAAGCAACTAACACTTTGTCCGAAAAGATGACATCGCTTAATACAAAAACAGCGGTATCATCTATTCCAAAAGATTTTAAAGAAGTATATGAAAATGCATTAAAATCAGCTCAGGCTGCGGAAGAGTTAGCAAAAGGAACGCATAAAGCAAAAAGCGAGATTGAACAGCTGCTTGAAAAGTACAGGGAATATAAAAAGCTTATTTCCGAAATGGAAAGCGGAAAAAGACCTTTTGATGAAAATGAGTATAATGCAGCGGTTAAAGGCTACAACCAGGCTAAAAATGCAATCGAGGAATACAAGAAATCTCTTACTAAAGTACCTGATAAGCCAAAGGCATTTTCTTTTGCACAAGACCTTTTACCTCGGCTTGTTGTGCTTGAAAAGGAATTTGATAACATTGCAGGCAAATTAAACATGTTGGCGGGCAAAGGCGTTGCATTATTTAAACTAATGGTTACACCGCTTAAGCTTGCGGCAAAGGAATATGTTGAAAAATTCGAGAATTTAAAATCAGCAGTAGAAGGTTTTCGTGACCATATAATATCAAGTTTAAAAAGAGTATCGCAATTTTGGGCTAGAACGATGCGCACATTTACCTTTATGCTTGTCAGAAAAGCAATTACAGCAATTATTTCTGAGGTAAATAATGCTATAAAATCTTTAGCTCAGTTTTCAAATGCAATGGGAACTCAGTTTAATCAGAGTATTTCTAATCTTGTTGCTGATTTCCAGTATTTAGGTCGCTCTATTGTAAGTGTTTTCGCGCCTTTGTTAGAGACAATCACACCTATTATTGATGCCATTGTTGAGAAGATTGCAACGCTTCTTTCATATATAGGTATGTTATTTGCTGTATTAGGTGGAAAATCATCTTTTACAAAAGCAAAGAAAGAAATGGTTAATTATGGAGCAGCCGCTGGCAAAGCTGCTAAATCCGTTAGTACTCTGACAATGGGAATAGATGAACTTAATATTCTTTCAGAGAACAAAGGTGGTGGCGGTGGAGATGGTGCTTCTAATCCGCTTTCAGGATGGGAAGAAATTGATATTCCGGATGGCGTTAAGCACATTGCCAATATGCTTAAGAAAATGTGGGATGATTTTATGCGTCCTATTAAAGCCGCCTGGGAAAAGATGAAGGACTACTTCAAAAAAGCATGGACTTATATGCTTAACCAGGCAAAGAAGCTCGGTAAATCTATCTGGGATGCGTTTATTGAAGTATGGAACGAACCTAAAACCATTGAAATGATCGCTAATATTTTTGGAATTATAGCTGATTTGATGTTTGTTATTGGCAATCTTTGCAAAAATTTTAGAGAATCTTGGGATGAAGTGGTTGATGGTGCTACCAGAGGAGTTCATATATTTAGGGGTATCCGAGACATTTTTGCTGTTCTTATTGAACATGTAAGAAATGTAACGAAATATATGATTTATTGGTCGGACAGCATTACCTTTGATCCATTACTTGACAGTATTATCAAGTTACTTCATTCGTTCTATGACTTGGCTGATTTTATTGGCGGTGTATTTGAAGATGTAATGAAAAGAGTTGTTCTTAAATACATCAAATGGATGATTGAAGAGGGAATACCTCATCTAAATCACAAGATAGCAGAGATAATTGATGCATTTGATTTTGAAAAGATTCGTCAGGATTTAGTGCCTCTAGAAGATGCATTTGAACGATTACTTGAGCATATACATACAGGTGTTACTGATGCATTAGGAAATCTCGGTTTACAAATTGCTGAATTTACAAATTCAGAAGAGTTTACAGATTTCCTACAAAGACTTGCCGATATCATGGATATGTTTTCCTCGGAAGATGTTGAAAAGATATTGACTGGAATAGGCATGGGAATTTTAGGAGTAGCTGATGGATTAGTACAGTTTGTAAATTCTGATCTATTCATGTCGTTTCTTGAGAAGCTTGATGAGTGGCTTGAAAATGCCACGGCAGAAGATATTGCTACCTTACTTCAAAGAATTGCCTTTGCTATTGGATTATTTAAGTTCGGTGCTTTTGCAGGCGAAGGATTTGCAGGATTCCTTAGATTTGCAATGATGCTGAAATCTTGGACAAATCTAAACACTATTGCAGAGGGGTTAACAGCAACAGGAGCAGGAGCTTCTACAGCGGCAGGAGGATTTGCAGCTCTCGCTGAACCTGCTCTTTTAGTGGCTGCGGTATTGGCATTAGTTGTAGCTGCAATTTATTCATTGGTTAGTTCATATGGCGGATTAATCGGAACACTTGATGAACTAAAGAAAAGATTCAGCGACTTAAAACAAAAGATGGTCGAGTACGCAGAACAAAAAGGTTTGTTTGATGCAGTGGATAGGCTTAAAGAAACCTTTGGTAAATTGCTTGAAAAGCTTGGCGATTTAAAGGATTTCTGGGACATTCTTTTGACTATAGCGTTCAAGGTTGAAGAGGTCTTTGGAAAAAGACTTGTTAATGCAATCAAGATTCTTGTATTTATTGTTGAACGTTTCATCAATCATATCAATAATCTGATTGATATCCTTGGTGGCGTATCAACAATGATTAAAGGTGTTATCTCAGCAATACAAGGTGTTCTTACCCTAGATTTCGATAAAGCTAGTGAAGGTCTTGATAAGATAGGTGAAGGCTTTAAAAGGGCAGGAAAAGCGGCTGTTAATGATTTTGTTGATACGATGCTTCCTCAATGGGATGCAGTCAAGGATAAGATTACGAAAAAAGCTTCTGGTACATTAAGTGCTAGTTTAGCTGGAATTCCTGATCTTACAAAAGCAACTGCTCAAGCAACTGGAACGGCTATTGCTGATAATGAGGCAGCTTCATATACAGCAGCTATTCAAGCGTTACAACCATCATTAGAAACATCTAATGCAATGATGGTTGCGGGTGTGCTTAAGAGTGTAGAAAAAGCAGATTATGCATCGGCAGGAAACACATTTGCAACCGGACAATACACTGCTTACACAGATAGCATAAATAATACAGATTTTGCTTCGCTTGGAACACTTTGGAATACGATGACTGGTGATGCGTTAAAGAATTCAAGCTCTGTATTCAATGATGCTAACACAGAAACATCCGAAGCAGGTGCGGCACAGTTTAGTGATGCTTATATGAATTATATGAACAATACAAGCACACTAGGACAAGGCATGTCTGATTATGGTCAAACAGTTGGGCAGACCTTTATCGAATCAGCTAATGCTGGGCTTTTGGATAATATGGGCTTAACAAAAGATGTTATCGGCAAGTGGTTTGATATTATTCAGGAAACTATGGATGACAATATGTCAAGGGTTTTGAATTCGGGATTCTTTGAGAAATTCATTAAAACCTTCGAATCAGGATTAAGCCCAGATAGATTCAAAATCATAGGAACATCAATAACGATTGCGATTGCGCTTGGTGTAAATCAGGGCATGTACGCAATGAATACTGTGCTTAGTAATATCTTCATGTCTATGACACAGACAATCAATACATATATTGTTATGCTAAGCACAAATATTCAAACAATGCTAATGCCTATGTTTGCAACCGTCTTTGCTTCATTTATTACTTGGTTCGATGAAGCCATGAGCATGTGGTGGAATGAAAAAGTGGTATTCTGGTTCACTGCATCAAAATGGGATGAAGAGATATTCACACCGCTTGCAGAGAATATTCATGGACACTTTGAACTTTTCACTACATGGTGGGATACATCAATGAATGCATGGTGGGAAGATCAAGTAGCACCTTGGTTTGAAGAACAAAGATGGACGGATGAATTCAATCATATTCTTGATGCGGCTAAAGCGGTATTTACTTTGATTGAGGAACATATTCAGCAACACATGGAAGCAGCTCAAGAAATAGTAGAACATTCTTGTGATAGCATGAAAGAAGCTATAAAGAGTGTCATGGATGAGATTGATGAGCTTATTGAAAAGTTGAATGAAGTTCCCAGTGAAGTTTCTTTCCATGCACCATATGGTTTTGCAAGCGGTGGTTTTCCTTCAACCGGTTCGTTATTCTTTGCAAATGAAGCAGGACCAGAACTTGTTGGTACTATTCATGGAAATACTGCTGTTGCAAACAATAATGAGATTACAGGAATTAGGGAAGCGGTACTTGCAAGCGGAAATCAAGAATCAGAACTTTTAGCTAGACTTATCACGATAACGCAGGCACTTCTTGATAAAGAGCCTGTCGTTATTGATGATAGGGATATAGCAAGAATGGCTACAAGCGGTCAAGGTAGGCTTGGAATGAATATAATAACTTGATTTAAAGGTGGATGTCTGTCAAAGGGCATCCACTTATTTTATTGGAGGTGTGAGATGGCATTTCTAGAAGTTAATGGAGTTGAATTACCGTGTCCAAGTGTAGGACTTGAGATTATCTTAAGTGATGCTGTTAATTCAGGTCGAAATGCTAACGCAGAGGTTATTGCAGAAAAGGTGGGCAAGACAAACCTTAAATACAATAACCTTATGTGGAAATGGCTTACACCTGATGAATGGCACCTTATATGTGATTTATTTTCAAATTTCTTTGTTACTGCAAAAGTATGGAGTCCGCTTAAAAATGATTTTGTAATGCTTAAGATGTATCCGGGCGATAGATCAGCGCAGGTATATTGGCTTGATGAAGACCATACTAAACCAATGAACTTTATGGATTGTAAGGTCAATATCATTGATTGTGGACTTGTAGAACGATGAGGGCTAACAGATGCAAGCAGTAAGTTCAGCATATAGAGCAGAGCAAAAAGAATATTTACGAGAAGAAGGATATATTTGGGTATATCTAGGCGTTATTTCCAAAGAAGCTCAGTCATATGGTAAAGCTAATGGAACATTTACGATGTATTCTTCACCTCAACTTGTTACTTCGACTGTAAATTTCGAGGGATATTATGCTATTCCAGAAGAAAATTTTATAAAAGCAGATGGCACACAGTATTTTTTGCCAAGAAATAAGAACTCTGTAGCTTTATATCAAGGTATAGTAACTCAGGAGATGTGCGACGCAGTTACTTTTACATTTGGAAAATACACTCACCTTGACATCAAGGGGCTTACTATTGATTTTGGTGAGTTTTATCCTACAAGTTTTGATATAACCAATGGGACATATACATATTCATATACCAATGACAAGCCTGGCGAATGGGTTACAGAAGATATTTTTAGAGACACAGATCATATAACAATAACTCCACATGCAATAGTAGGAGGGCAGAAGAGATTAAGAATATTATCAATTCTATTTGGTATTGGACTTATGTTTGATAATAATTCGCTTATTGCGACGTCATGGAAATCCGAATGCTCACATATTTCAAATGAACTACCCACAAAATCTTTTTCATTTTCCATTGATAATATAAGCAAAAAGTTTGCTGCTGATGATCCTAATTCATATCTTGCTTTCCTTGAAGAACAGCAGGAAGTTGAGTTTGAATATGGACGAAATCTTTCCGATGGGACGCTTTATACAATTCCTGGTGGAAAATTAAGGCTTAAAACATGGTCAAGTGATGATATGCAGGCAAATTTCAATGCAGTAGGATTTCTTGATTATACAGAAACAAAGTACTACAAAGGCAAGTATTATCCTAATGGGATTTCGTTTTATGACCTTGCTGTTGAAGTATGTCAGGATGCAGGGATAGACAATTATAGAATTGATAATTACTTGCAGACAATGCATACAAAGAATCCTTTACCTGTAGAGAAGCATAAGAACTTATTGCAGCTTATAGCAAATGCAGCTCGTTCAATCATGCGAGAAACAAGAGATGGTGGTATAGAGATAAAGAGTTCGTTTACGCCGGATATCGTAAGTGTAACAACAAATGGTCAAACTATTTATTCAAATGCTGGAAATGTAGTTGACGCGGACATTACAGTAAGTGATTATGCAACGTCTGAGAAAGATTTTTCACGTATAGATGGTTTGCATTATTTCTTGCCTAGAACATCAAGTACATATGCGGCTACTGGCTTTATTTCATCTCATGTTTCGGATGCGGATGGAGAATTTATAACAAAACCTGAGATAACTATAGAATGGGAAACTGCTTGGACATTCTTTGGAATGAGCATGGCATTTTATAACGTTAAACCAAACAGTCTTACAATCTATGCTTATCATTACAACGACCTTGTAAGTACTAAAGAATATGATGAACTTGATTATATGACTGCTATTGAAGATGCATTCATGGATATAAGCAAACTTCGTATCGTATTTAATAGCACAAGTCCATATCAAAGAATTCATCTTTCACATATGGCTTTTGGAGATATTACAGATTACGTCATTGATTATTCAGATATGACAGCATCACCAACAGCCTCCGTGGCAGAAAAGATAAAGAATGTAAACGTTACATATTATGAATACAGTTACGGAAGTTCACAAAAGAAGATAAGTTCAACAATGGCTATAGCAGGGACTAACATTGTCACATTCAACAATCCTGCACATAACTACTCATTAAGCTATGCAGGCGGTCAGACGGGAACTCTTACTATTATAAATAGCGGTGCTTATTATGTTGAATTTACTTCTACAATTGCAGCGGAAGTAAACATAAATGGTATTGAATTTGTTGTATCGACGAAAGAATTAACTCAGGAAGTAAGACAGATAGGAACAGATAAGACAGCTTCTAATATGCTCATTGATAATGCAACAGACGCACAGAATGAAGCAGAGTGGCTTGCAGAATATTTTGCAAACGATATTGATTATGTCATTTCATATCGAGGTGAGCCTGCATTAGATCCTGATGACCTTATCTATACAGAAAATAAGAGCATTGAAAGAAATCTTGTCAGGATAACAAGTACACAGATTGATACAAGTACCGGAATGAGCATGGCTTGTAAATTAACTGCAAGACGAGTAAGCTACGTACTTCCCGCGGTCGTAAGTTCTGCAATAGCTGGCGAAAGTGCTGTGCATTAAGGAGGCAATATGGCATATTCTAAACACGTATGGAGAAAAGGTGAGATAATCAGTGCCGAGAATCTTAACAATATTGAGAATGGTATTGCTAATGAAGAATCAAGAGCAATTGGAACGGAAGAAATCTTAGATGACAAGATTGATTCGAATAAAACAATTTCCGATGATGCTATCTCGACCGAAACAATAAGAGCTACTGAGGCAGAGAGTGAATTGTCAGAAAGAATCAATTCTTTGAATACAGACTTTACACTTCTAAAAAATTATGTTGATTCAAAAATGGCATCAACATATAAGGCGAGTGGTTCTATCTATTTTGCTGAGTTACCTGAACTAAGTGCAAATTATGTCGGAAACGTATATAACATAAAAGATGACTTTGTAACAACATCTGATTTCTATGAAGGTGCCGGTTATTCATATGTTGCAGGTACTAATGTAACAATAATAGAAATTGATGTAGATTCATATCATGTTAGACAGGTAGACCAAGATGAAAATCCTAACGAATTAGGGTTGTATGAGTATGACAGCCAGACAGATACATATTTCCTTACTGAAGATACATCCCCTGTAAGCGGGAAAACATATTACAGTAAGTTAACTGAGATTGAATATTATTATGATGTAATGGCATCTTCCATAGACACATCTCAGTTTGTAAAATATACAGACATTGCAACTAATAGCAAGGTGGGAATTTGTAAGCCTGATGGAAACAGCATTATAATGAATGACCGTGGAACATTTTATTACAACATAAGAAATCCGCGTGATGCAACTAGTATTATAAGTAATTTATCCCTTGCTGTTCATCATGCAGAGCTTGCAAGATATGGCTTTAATATTGGTGATTGGTTCAACGGAACAAATTATAGATACTTTATTGCTGGTTACAATACATTTCGCGGTAATCGTTCTGGTGCAGCTGATCCGGCAAGTTCAATTTGTTCAGATGTTGACCATATTGTTCTTATTTTCTCAGTAGGTCAGATGAAATGGCATGATTCTGGAACATCCGTAATGGATGTAGGATATGCAGGTTCAGATTATCAGGATTATTTAGAGACAACTGTTCTTGATAATGTTAAGTCGGACATGTTAGAGCTTTTTGACGGAGAAACAGGACTTGAGTATTTAAGAGATATAACCAAGTATTATCGAGGAAATGATGCTGAAACATCTCTTACAAGAGTACGTCATCAATATATCTGCGCTCTTACTGAAAGACAGATATTTGGCTCAACAATTTATTCTAAAGATCCTTTACAGACTGGTGAAGCATATTCACAGCTTGAAATATTCCAGAAATATCTGCCAGTAATGAGCCTTGAAGGTGGTTTTTGGCTTAGAGATATTGCATCAGAAACAACAGCTTGTTGCATCAATGATACCGGACTTCCAGGAACAGATACATTTGATAGCTTGAGAAACGGTGCAGCAATGATTCTATTTAGATAAGGAGTTATTATGGCTTGGACAACACCTAAAACTGATTGGAAAGCAGAATATAGTAATATTGAGATTTATTTGGGCGATTTCTTCAATGTTGAAGATTATAACCGTATCAAGAATAATCTTCAGTACATTGATGATAGAGCTAAAGAATTATTTTATGGGCTTCCGGTATTAAACCTTGGTGCTGACAAGCATTTCCCGATACCAGGAAGCCCTAATTTTAATAACGATAATATTTTTGCAGATGAGATAAATGCTATTGAGAATGGATTACAAGGGATACAGGATGTCATAGCCTTATTTGATTATGGAACAGCGAAGTTATTTTATGAGAATGGAGCATTTATTGATTACAACGAACTTAATAGGATAGAAAGTGCTTTGCTTGATTTACATGAGCATATCGAAAGTTCTATCGCAGGTAAGATGAGGCTTTCTTTCAGGCTTGGACAGACTGGAAGTACAATAAAAGTTTAAGGGAAAGGAAGGTAATGGATATGGACAAACTTACAAGCAGAAAATTTTGGATCTGTGTAGCAGCGTTCTTGGCAAGTGTAGCAACGTCAATTTCAGGAATTTCCACAAGTAATCAGACGGTTACTATTATCGGAACGGTTTGCGGAATTTTCTCAGCAGCTATCTATGCATTTTGTGAAGCATGGGTTGATGCAAAATCGCTTGATGTTGATATAAGCAAGATGCCTTTAGATGAAGATGAGGATGAGTAATGAATACGGTAGACAAGGTGCTTAAGATTGCATCCGATGAGGTTGGTTATTTGGAAAAATCGAAAGTTGCCTATCAAAAGAATCCGGATATTATCTATGAAAAGACTGCGGGAGCAGGAAATGACAATATAACTAAGTATGGTTATGAGATGAATAAGATATATCCTGCCACAATGGATAAGTTCTCTCTTTGGTGTGATGCATTTGTAGATTGGTGCTTTTATAAGGCTTATGGTGTAGCAACTGCAAAATCTTTATTAAATGGTGGCTTTGATGATTATACCGTTGCTTCATGCAAAATGTACGAGAAGTACGGTGCACTTGATAAAACACCGAAGATAGGAGATCAGGTCTTTTATACTAAAAATGGTAAATCAAGTGGATGCTACCATACAGGTATTGTTTATAACGTAGATTTGGAGTTTTTCTACACTATAGAAGGAAATACATCCAACGCTAATGCTGTTGTAAGAAATGGTGGCGGTGTTTCAAAAAAGAAATACAAGAAAAGCAGTTATATAGGCAAAGTGCTGTTCGGACATCCCAAATATGATTCTTTGCAAACTAAGACTATTGATGAAATTGCACTTGAAGTCATTGCAGGAAAATGGGGCAATGGAGCAGAAAGGAAGAAGCGTTTAACCGAAGCGGGATATAATTATGAAATTGTTAAGAAAGCGGTCAATAAATTATATGACAAGAGATAAAAATAAATGTATAATAAATTAGAAGTAATACTGAAAGGATAAGTTTTAATTATGAAAAGTGCAGCGGATAACTTGAAGAATGAATTGGGGATTGATATAGACAAGCCAATTCCTGCCTCTTTCAATGTGCCTTATTATGTTCATCAAGATGATATGAACAGACAGGAACAGAGCCATAAAATAGAAAGCAACTGGAAAAACGCAATCATTTGTGGACTTATCTTTGTCTATGTTATTACTATCTTTGGCTTTCTTATTTATGAATCAAACAAGCCAAGCACTCCGGTTACTGTCACGCAGACTACACCAAGTGGGAATAATAGTTCTTATATAGGCAGAGACAATATGAGTGTAAACACACCCGAAGCGACGGAATAATATATAGCTAGTTTTTTAGGGAGTTCCTAATAGGAACTTCCTTTTTTGTTGCCTTTTTTGAGGCAGAAAGGAGAAATATATGTCACTAAAAACTGATTATAAAGATGATATATTCAGCGGTGATCGTAAATATACCCAAGTAGACAATGGTGATGGTACTATATCATTTACTGATGTAACAGAATATGACCAGGTTGGAGACATATTTGGTGCGACTCAGATAAATGAGATTGATGGAAAGATAAATGGGCATGATACAAGTATTTCTACCATTAATTCAAGCATATCTACCATAAATACAAATATAAACAATCTTAATAGCGAACTTACAGCAAGTGGAACTAAGTTTTATTTCGATTACAAAAATGGCAAGTGGGGGTGGAATTCAAGCCCTGCGCGGGGTGCCGGTACATTTCACCCTTTTAAGCAATACAGTGCAGCTGGCTCATATTCTATAGATGCACTGTTTCATGTAGGTGGTTCAGAGAATGGTAAGGCAAGTACACAGTTGACACTTCCAAGAATGACAGATGATGGTGTTTTATCTCTTACACAATCTATCTTGTCAGGCTATCGTGGACAAACAACTGCGGTAGATAATAACACACACGGTTATATTACCTTTACCAATAATACGAGAGGCACGAGTATAGCTTATGGTAGAGATGGAAATTATCAATATTCAGTATCGATAAGTGGATATAATTTAACCTATTATGCTGGGGATATAATAACAGTTTACTGTGAAGCACAGCAGAAATCTTCTTGGCATGCATATGCTTATTTTGCTTATTCGCTTTCGGCATAATTTTATCGAGGATAAAATGAAATATAACGAACATAAAATACAGGATATGAAAAGATCAGATATAGAGAAGATTGTAAATGAATATGTTATTGGATTTAAGGCAAAGCGTAATCGCAAGTTGCTTTTGCTTAGATGGTGCGACGGACTAACTTTCGAGGAATTAGCAGAAGAACTGGACATGTCAGTAAGTCAAGTAAAGAAGATAACATATGAATATGAAAAGGTTTTATGCAAACATTTACGGGTAGAGGATTAAACCTCTACCCGCTTTTTATTTGTTCTTTGTTATTTCATCAAAGATTTTCTGAATTTCGTCCTTGGGAATATTCGGAATAGATGATTTAATGATATCTATTGATACGCCATTCTTATATAAGTTTTCAGCTATTTTTTTGCAAGCTTTAAGCTCAACTTGGTCTAATACATCACACATGGTACTACCTCCTTCCACGAGTTCTCCTTGTATACTCTCAAATCTATCATCATCAGTTAGAACAGAGAGAATTTTCAGGAGTGGATCTGGATACTCTATTTTTTCTGTTATTTCTGCAACTTTGCTTTTATCATGCATAAATTTTGCAAGAATCTTAAAGTCACTATGAAATAGATTATCGATTTCTTCATTGGACATATGAGCAATATCAAATACGTTTATATGATAATCGCTAACATATTTATCTAGGCATTTTGGAATGTCTAATCTTTCTTTAAGACTTCTTGGTGCACTCCAAGGCTTTTCGCCATAATACAATACTATTGTTATTACCGGATATCTGCTTGGATTGTCTTTGTCTAAGAGTTGGCTTCTGTATGAAGCGCCATCATAACCAATTACTCTCAAGACCATATCATTGTCTATTTTCGTTTGATTTTCAATGCCGATAATTGAAAAAATGACATCTTCTTTTACCCATCTTTTTGCAATATCACGTTCTTGCTCATGGAGCTTGCTGTCATCAGCTTTATATTGCGATTTCGTAGGTAGGTCTAATAATTCATCTTCTTTGATTGTTTGATTTCCTCCAAAGAGAGTTCCGTTGATAATATCGGCAAATATCTTGTTTATCTCTTCAAAGTGTTTTTCTGCAATGTCTTTAGTTCCCATTAAATCCCCTTGTAAAACTTAGTGAATGTCACAATATATTAGACATTCTGTAATTTCATAATAGCAGAAAGAGGGTAAAAGTCAAATTAACAAAATAATACTTTTTTAATACTTTATTCATACTATTACCGTATTTTACGCGGTTTTCACACTCTTTAAAATGTTATTAGAGGGTAAAGGTTATGGCTTACAAGCATTTCAATAATAATCCGAGGCATAAGCATAATGTGGGTGACTGCGTGATAAGAGCTGTATCCAAAGCATTACATATTTCATGGGAAACAGCCTACATCGATATGGTAATGCAAGGCTATTTAATGGCTGATATGCCATCATCAAACGCGGTCCTTAACTCATACTTGCGTACAAAAGGATTTACAAAGCATACATTACCTGATACTTGCCCTGATTGTTATAGTTTTGAGGATTTTGCAATAGATAACCCTCAAGGAACTTTTATTCTTGGAACCGGTACACATGTTGCAGCTTGCATTGATGGAATAATCTATGATGCATGGGATTCTTCTGATTGTGTGCCTATCTACTATTATGAAAGGGAAAATTATGAATTATCCTAATTATCCGAGTTATTATCAGAACTATCCAAATTATCAGCAACAGTATCAACAGCCTATTCAGGTATCTCAGCCCACTCAGTCTATACAGAACATGCAGAATCAGATTCTTGCATGGGTAAGCAGTGAAGAGGAAGGAACAAACTTTCCTTTAAGCCCTGGGCAGAGTATTTTCCTAATGAACCAGAAAGAACCTTATTTATATATGAAGTCTGTAGACCAGCTTGGTAAGACTACCTTTATCAAGAAGAGACTTATTGATGAGAGCGATAATCCTGAAAACAAGATTGATCTTAAGGACTATATAAAAAGGGAAGAGTTAGAGAATCTAATCACGGACAAGATACAGAAAGAGGTTGAGAAACGAGTATCCCAGATTTCATTTAAACCCACAAAGAAGAAAGTAGTTGAAGATGATGAGGAATAATATATGAATCCATTTTTTAATCCAATGATGATGGCAAGGATGAATCCTATGCAGAATATCATGAATGTGATGCAACAGGTTCGGCAGATTAAGCAGAATCCTAATCAGCTTGCAAGTCTTTTACAGCAAAGAGGAATGATAAGCAATGAGCAGATGAGTGATATTCAGAACATGGGTAATAACTATGAGCAGATAGGGCGGTATCTAATGAACAATGGGAAAATGCCGACTAATGTTCAGCAATATCAAGGGCAAGTAGAACAGGTTCAGAATATGATGAATCAAGGTTTTAATGCGCATAAAACATAAATATCTTAATGAAAGGAGTTCTATTATGAACGATGAGTCAATGGTAATGCCGGTTGCTCCTGCATATGGTGGCGGTGGCTTTGGCGGCGGTTTTGGCTATGGAAGTGACTTTTGGCTTATTCTTATCATCTTATTTGCTTTCGGCGGATGGGGTGGAGGATTTGGCGGTTTTGGTGCTAATAGCTTTGCAGCTGATGGTGCTATGCTTTATCCTTGGATGAATCAGGCTGAAATCACAACAAATGGATTCCAGAATCAGGCTACTAACACAGCTATCAATGGCTTGCAGAACTCTGTAACATCCGGATTTGGTGATGTACAGCTTGGTATTGCAGGCATCAATCAGAATATCTGTCAGACAGGTAGCGGAATAACACAGGCTGTCAATAATGGCTTTGCACAGGCTGAGATTGCAAACAACACAAGACAGATTGCAAATCTTCAGCAGGCATTCGCTAATCAGACAGCTATGAATCAGGGCTTTAGCGGTTTACAGACACAGCTTGCTACATGTTGCTGTGACAATAGGGCAGGACTTGCAGACCTTAAGTACACAGTTGCAACAGAGGCTTGCGCAGATAGATCAGCAGTCAATGATGCTCTTAGAGACGTTCTTGCTGCTAATACTGCATCAACTCAGAGAATCCTTGACCAGATGTGCCAGGATAAGATTGATGCTAAGAATGAGAAGATTGTTGAGCTTCAGAATCAGCTTACAATGGCTGAGCTTAGAGCTAATAACAATCAGCAGACTCAGACACTTCTTACAGACAATCTTGCACAGACAAATGCTCTTGAACAGTATCTTGCACCTGTTCCCAGACCTGCTTATATTGTTCAGAATCCTAATTGCTGCACAAATACATGCGCGTACAATTGCGGATGCGGCGTAGGCTGATAAGGAGGTATAGCTATGGCTGAGTATGTATACAATGCAGTTCAGGAAGTACAGCCGAATCAAAATGTATTATTGCAGAGCAGTATTCCTTGTGGAAAAGGCTATGTATATCATAGGGAAGGCTCAGGCATTCTTACTCTTAAAGGCGTAGTAAACAATCCTTCAGCGTGTTTTGCACGTTATCAGGCTACGTTTAATGGAAATATAGCAGTTCCTTCAGACGGAACAGTTGGTCCAATAGCGATTGCTTTAGCAATTAATGGAGAACCAATCCAGTCATCTAAAGCAATAGTTACTCCCGCAGCGGTTGCAGCAGATCCGCCAACAACTGCAAACTTTTTCAATGTAACATCTACGGCAATCATCACTGTACCTAAAGGATGTTGCTTTACATTATCAATAGAAAATGATAGTGAAGGAGCTACGGCAGCGGATGCAGCAACAGCTATACTTGTACAGAATGCAAATCTTACTATTACCAGGATTGCATGAAAGGAGCGCAGATGAAAGTATATGACCAGATAAGAGATATGCTGTGCGATGAGCTTGAAGGGATTGCGAAGAAGAAAGAGCTTACTACTAATAGCCTGGAAGTCCTTTATAAAGGCGTAGATATTCTTAAAGATATCTCAACCATCGAAGCTATGGAGCAGGAATACGGCAGCTCACATGATAGTGGATATTCTGGTGGTTATTATGGAAGAATGCCTTATTACATGTATGATGACGGTATGGGCGGTCATGGTAATTCTTATGGCAGAGGTCGTAATGCTAGACGCGATTCTATGGGAAGATATTCAAGTGAGGGAAGATCATATGATTATGACTACTCAGGCGATACCAAAGAAGAATTGCAGAGGCTTATGAACTCAGCTCAGAATGACAGAGAAAGAGAAGCTATTAGAAAAGCACTCGACAGCATGAATAGATAATATAAAAGAAGGGATAGCTATATCGGCTATCCCTATTTTCTATCAAATTGTGTATAATGTAGATATTATCTAGCATGGAGAGTTTTTATATACATTACACCCTTGGATAAAATCAAGGCTAAACAGTCTATAAAAAAATAATCATAAAAATTTCCAAAGAATATCTACTCTGTCATTATATAGCTCAACCCTTGAAATAAGCGCATCTACAACTTTACGCTTGTCTTCGGTTGTGCCATTTTCAAAAGTTTCTTTGGCGATTTTTAGTGTATCAACTATATGTTTTTTTACAGCTTTCTTTGGCTTTTGACTTATTTTCTGTAAGGCTGCTTTTTTTGATTTCAGGTCCTTGATTTTCTTGGCAAGTTCTTCAACATCATCACCGCAGATTGCATATAGATCAATAAGTCGCTTAACCTGTTTGTCTATTTTTTCAATCTCGGCTGAATTATCAACTATAGGAGTATCATCTTCTTTGATTTTAATCTTATCAGCATCCAATTTAAGGATTTCAGAAATAACAATATTATCTATTTCTTCTTCTTTTTTGGGTGTAAGCTCACATTTATGGTCAATCTTATTTAATTGTCCAGAATCAAGTCTTCCACATCTATAATAGCCAAATTTTTTTGACTTATAAGTGGTTGAACATGATCTGACTCTACTTCCACAATAACCACAAAAAATCATTCCGGTTAGTAGATGCTTTCCAGTAGGTGTTTTTCCACCTTTTTTTCGTTCATCAAGCATTGTTTGTACCTTTTCAAATGTTTCCAAATCAATAATTGGTTCATGCTGTCCTTTATACTCACCAATCATACCTATATATACAGGATTGCTTAAGATTTTTCTAACTGTTCCAACATAATTCCATGAGGTATATCGTGTAGTGTAATGTTGCTGTAGGAAACGAGTTATATCACGGATGCTATTTCCATTTAGATACATATTGAAAATAAGTTTTACTTGCTCGGATTCGGTATTTATATGTAATTTACCATCTTTATAATCGTAGCCTATTGGATTATAGTAACCTCCATGCCAAAGACCTTTTCTTTTTCTTCCTTCCTTACCCATTTTCATTCGTTCTTTAATTTGTGAGCGCTCAAGCTGAGCAAATGCAGAAAGAATGCCGACCATCGCGATGCCCAGCGCGGTTGACGTATCAAATGATTCTTCAATAGAAACGAAACTACAACCATGAGGGGCAAAAACATCTTGTATAAGATATAAAGTGTCTTTTTGGGACCTTGATAAACGGTCTAGTTTATTAACCAAAACTATATCGTATGCGTCAATTTCTTCAATGAGATTTTGTAGAGCAGGACGTTCAAGACTACCACCTGAGAATCCGGGATCTTTATATATTTTTACTAAGTTCCAATCTTTTGAACTACAATAAGCTTTTATTCTTTTTTCTTGTTCAGACAAAGAATAGCCTTTATCTGCCTGTCGGTCTGTGCTTACGCGCAGATATGCTGCAATATTCAAAATTTACTTCCTTTCGTTACTGTGAATCATTCTAACAAAGTTAATAATATCTTCCTTGCGGGCATCAGATAATTCTCTAAACATCGATATCAATTCGGTTTCCTTTATGTCTTTTGCCTTATTATCTGTGGGAACATCACTGTTTAATTGATTTACAATATCATCCGCAGAGACATTCATTACCTGGGCAACTTTATTGATGGTCTTGATAGTGGGTATAATACTCGAATCTCTTTCTAATAATGAGATATAGGGTGCACTCAAGCCACTTAAAGCTGCAAAACGTCTTATTGACATTTCTTCTTCACTAGATAAGCGGAAGTTCTTGATTATCTCACCTAATGTCATAGCTCTTTCCTCCTAAAAATATAATTGTTCAGATAAATAATAACACAAATGTCTAATATGTTCAACATAAATGTATAATATATTATACACGAAATGTCGAATATATTATTGATTATATTATGTTATAGTGTATAATATATTTAACACGTTCAAAACAGTGGGAGGGAGAAAAATGGAATATAAAATAAGGGAATTACGAAAGGGAAAAGGCTGGTCGCAAGGGGAACTCGCAAAAAGAGCAGGTATCTCAAGAGCTAATATTGCTCGGCTTGAAGGAAAAAAAGATGTTGTGACAACGACAGATACATTAAAGGCAATTTCAGATGCACTTGAGGTGCCTATGGATTCTCTTTTTTTGTCTTAATATGTCTAGTATACTATACACCTTTAGGTGTAGTGGCACTGAGGGATGAGTATGAATAAAGAAATTGTTTACTTGAGAAAAGATGATGCATTTACAGACAGCTTGGTTATTGCAGAGGCAACAAACAATCAACACGAGTCACTTATAAGATTGATTAGGCAACATCAAGAGAGATTAGAAAAGTTCGGGAAGATTGAATTTTCCGATTTGAAATCGGAAAAAAGAGGTAGACCGAAAAAGTATTGTCTACTTAATGAACCACAAGCAACATTGCTCATATCTTTTCTTGATAATTCGGATATTGTTGCAGATTTCAAGGTCGAACTTGTTAAGAAGTTTTTCGAGATGCGAAAATTCATTGCTGAAAGACATACAAAAGAATGGATTGAAACTCGTCGGCAGGGCAAATTAGCAAGAAAAGACGAAACGGATGAGATAAAGAAATTTATTGAATATGCAATAGCACAGGGCAGTAATCATTCTTCGTGGTATTATAAGGCTTTTTCTGAACTAGCAGATAAGATGTGTGGGATAAAGCCAAAGCATAGAGATGATGCGACAACGATGCAATTAAACAATCTTGCTATTTTTGAAAATATTATTCTTCAGATTATTAAACACGATTTGAAAGAAGGGATTCCATATAAACAGATTTATCAGAATTGTAAAGACCGATGCAATATGGCTAGAGATATCGCGATGATTAGCAGTTATTGAGGTAGATTATGACAAAAATGAAGGTTCGGAATCTTAATCTTAATAGGGAAGAGATAGATATAACGAAGCTTAAGATACCAAGTAATAGTGCTTTTTACGATGTAATAAAAACATTGGAGGGGAAATATGCTCGGAATGATCGACAGGATACATATAAAAAAAGGCAGGTCAAGTAGAAAGGGCAGTTATGGCTTCATAAGTGCTTATGATGGGGAAACTTATTGGTTTAAGTATAGGGAAGAAGATGATTTAAAGGTTGGCGATGAGGTTAGTTTCACGGGAGGATTTAATGATAAAGGATACGTTGCGAGATACGTTAAGAAAATTGGCGAAGAAGATAGATTTTGAGATTCTTGCCTATACGGTATTAATGGTTGTTCTTTTATATTTGGCGTTTTGGTTTTTATCAATTGATGTTGAAAATGTTCAGATAGAAGAGACTAGGTATATTGAACAAAGCAACAAAAGAAGCTTGATAGAACCAAAGGCTGCGATAGTTCAAAATGATTGCGTTGAACTTGACATAGACGATGCTCAACTTCTTATGAAACTTGCATGGAGTGAAGCAGGGAATCAGGGAATTGAAGGACAGCTCGCAATAATGAATGTAGTTATGAACCGGGTTAACGATGAGAATTTTCCTAATACAGTTAAGGGAGTTATATATCAGAAACTTGGAGATTGCTATCAATTTTCAGTAGCAGGGAATGGAGTTCTTAATAAGGCTCAACCCACAGAAGAAACACATCAAGCATTGGCAGAATTAGAGGGTGGAAGAGATATTTCGCAGGGGGCGCTTTTCTTTGAAGCAATGTCGAGTGGGAATAGCTGGCATAAAAGGAATAAGGAGTTTATTTTCGAAGATTACGGACAAAGATTTTATAAATAAGAGAGAGCCACATAGATTGCTCTACGTGGCTTGGTAAAAACATGACTTCAATCATATTTTCGCCTTCTATTATGGCAGAAAGGTCATATCGTGTCAAATACTAAAGACTGGTTTCAAGACGTTTATTCAAATAATAAGGAAACTATCAAAAAGCTTACAAAGATTGCTGCTAAAAAGAACATGACTTTAAGGCTTTCTATACATCCGGATGGAGAAGTGTTTTTTACAGCAAGTAATGAAGAAGTTCTAAAAACAATCATCAATAATTCAAATTCAATTACATATACAAAGTACGATTTAAACGAAAAAAACGACTAAGCGGCAACTTAATCGTTTTGAATAAAGAGTTGGAAAAATCTCCCTAATTCCAACTCCAATAATAACACAAATTGGAGGAAAAAGAAATGGCAAAGAAAACAGAGAGCGTAGTAGCAGAAATCAGACCTTTGGATATTAAGAAGGTAAACATTAAGATTGTGGGTGATAGCCCGCTTATTGTTCACGCATGGGATGAGAAAACCAAGAGAGAAATGCTTGAAAAGCAGATGAAGATTACAAAAACAAAAAGTAAAGACGCAAGAGATCCTTATAGGGATTTTGTAAACAGTATGTATTGGCTTACAAAAAAACCAGAGCCTACACCTGAATCTTTTGAAGAAGCAGTTAAAGACGGAGCAAAGTGGGGATTTCCTGTTTGCGCTGTTAAGCAAAGTGCAAATTCATCCGCATATAGGCTTGGATGGGTAAAAAATCAGATGGAACTTAGGGGTTCATATTTCCTTGAAACTGAATTTGGAAATATGTTTGAAATTCAAGGATGCATTCCTGAAATCAGAGAAGATATGGTAAGAATTTCAGGAGGAACGGCTGATATAAGATACAGAGCGGAATTTAAGAATTGGTATGCAGAAATGACATTAAATTACAATGCATCCGGCAATCTTACTCTTGAACAGATACTTAATTGCATCAATGCTGGCGGATATTGTTGTGGACTTGGCGAATGGAGACCTGAAAAAGATGGTGATTATGGAAGATACCATATAGAAACCATTTAAAATATGGCAGGCGCGTTATGGCGCGGTGAGTTTTGGTGAGGTCGTGTCAGGTAAGTTTTGGCTTGGTATGGCAGGCGAGGTACGGTTAGGTGCGGTACGTTCGGGTTATGCATGGTGAGGTCAGTTTGGGCGAGGTATGGCAGGTACGGCATGGTAAGTTTTGTTTAGGTGGTGTCAGGTGTGTTACGGTGAGGCGAGGTATGCTATGGCAGTTGGGGTACGTTGTGTCACGGTTAGTATAGGCATGTTAAGCAAAGGTATGTTTTGGCAGTTGTGGCGAGTTTAGGTGAGTTTTGGCTTGGCAGGCAAATTCAAAGGAGGGGAATAATGGTCTACTCATGGAAAAACTTTAACTATTCAGTTGATGCCAATGTAGTTGGAAAAGAATTTGAGAAAATTGAAAAGAAATACGGTGCGTTAACAAATGAAAACGTGCTAAAAAGTGCCGAATCAGAAAAGTCACCTATTCATAACATTTTTGAATGGGATGATGCATTAGCTGCTCATAATTACCGACTACAGCAGGCAACAAAGCTTATATGTAATCTTACCTGCGAAGTTGAGAAGGATGAAGAAATAAGAGAAGTAAGAGCATATTTTGATGTATCAGAAGGAAAGAAAGGCACATTCATAAACGTCAATTCAGCATTTAAGAATGTTGACACAAGAGAGATTGTATTAAAAAGAGCGTATGCAGAATTAAAGGCTTTTGAAAATAAATATAAGGAGTTAACTGAACTGTCTGCACTTTTTAATGCAATCGATGAACTGGTAGAGAAAGGAGCTTAAGCTATGGCGACAACAGACAAGAAGTATCTAGTATCGGTACATGAGGGAATTTCTGAGAGCTTAGAAAAGCAGGTTTCTGCACTTCCATCTGATTTTAACAAGCAGAGATTTGTCCAAAACTGTATGACGGTCTTGCAGGATGGGCAGGGGGATTTCTCAAAGTGCGAACCATCAACAGTTGTAAGAACACTTCTCAAGGGGGCATTCCTTGGCTTGGATTTTTTTGCCGGTGAGTGTTATGCGATTCCTTATGGGGATAAATGTAGTTTTCAGACGGATTACAAAGGCGAGATCAAGTTAGCAAAGAAGTATTCAAGCAATCCTATCAAAGACATTTATGCGAAGGTTGTTCGCGAGGGAGATGAGTTTGAGGAAGTGATTGAAAATGGACAACAGAAATTAAACTTCAAGCCCAAGGCATTTAATGATGGTGAGATAATCGGAGCATTTGCGGTTTGTCTATATAAAGATGGCTCAATGATCTACGACACTATGAGCAAAAAAGAGATTGAACATACAAGGCAGACATTCTCTAAGGCAGCAAATAGTAAGGCTTGGAAAGATGCTTATGGAGAAATGTGCAAAAAGACAGTTCTTAGAAGGCTGTGCAAACTCATAGACCTTAATTTTGACAATAACGAACAATTTAAGGCGTTTGAAGATGGTGGAGCTTTTGATGTTAAGGGAACAGAGCCTAAAGAGGTTGAAAAGGCTGTGGATATTATGAGCGACGTTATAGATGTTGAAGGAACAGTTATTGAGGAGCCGGTAAATGAATGATTTTGTTCTTGATGAATCAACATATTATTCGTTAGAAGCTGATATGAAATGGTGTTCAGCATCGCAATTCAAGGATTTTTGTGGAAGTCCTATTTTACCTGGTTGTGAAGCAAGGGCTATGGCGAAACTTAAGGGAGAATATAAATCTGAGGTCACGAATGCTTTACTTATTGGCAGCATTTTGGATTGCTTGTGGGAAAACGATGATCCTGAATACATAGCAGCAAGGTTTCCTGAATGTGTAAGTACAAGAGGGGCAACAAAAGGACAACTAAAAAGCGAGTTTCAATCAGCAATTACAATGTATCAGCGAACCTTGAGAGAAAAGAAGTTCTGTCAATACATGAGTGGGGACAAACAAACAATCATGACCGGAGTAATAGCTGACCTTCCATTCAAGATAAAGATTGATTCTTACATTGAAGGGAAAGCAATAGTGGACCTAAAGACTACCAGAACGCTTGATAGAGATTTTAGGATTTTTATTCCGGATAGTGGGGAAAAGCTTACTTGGTATAAAGCTTTTGGATATGATATACAGCTTGCGGTTTATAGGGAGATAGTAAGGCAGAACACAGGAGATTCATTAAGAGGTTACCTTGCGGCGGTGGACAAAGAGAAGCACCCGATATGTGACATTATAGAGCTTCCTTCAAAGATGCTTGATGAAGCACTTGAATATGTAAAAAGGAATTGCAAAAAGATAATCATGCTTAAGAACGGGGAGATTGAGCCTATTAGATGTGAGCATTCAGCTTGTGATTATTGTAGGGATACTCATCAATGCGAAGTTTTAAGCGCTGATGAATTTGAAACACATGAAATACAGGGGGTGTAAATGCCAAAAAGAAAATCAATCATAACTAAGTGGATGGATTACTGTATGATATGCTCCAGCCCGAATGTAGAGTTACATCACGGATTGTATGGTTCTAAGCATAAATTAGCAGATGAAGATTTGTTGCTTATGCCACTCTGCCCAGATCATCACAATTCCTCAAAGAAGAGTGTTCATCATGACAAAGAAATGAAGATACTTAGTCAGCAAATATCTCAACTTGCCTGGGAACGTAAATACCTTGCTGACAAATTAGCATCAGATGAAAATCTCGGACATCAATCTTCAGAGGATTGGATGGATGAAGCAAGAGAAGCATTTAGACAAAGGTATGGGGAGAGCTGGTTGTGATATTTGGAATAAAAACAAAAAAAGATAAGAGAATCGAAGAATTAGATAAGAAAATTGAAGCATTAGAAAAGTGTAATGATGCGCTTATTTATTCCCTTACACTTAAACCACATATGGTTGAGACGGGTTTGAGAGATATACAAGTTTATGAATGCTCAACTGTTTTGGAAGATGGGGAACCTGTTGAATGGGCAAAAGAAAGAATTGCAATAGAGTTTAGATTCATGATACATGACGATATTTTCTTCGACATTACTACAGATAGAAATACAGGGAAGAATATTCTGCATGGAAGAATTGGAGTTTCAAGAAGATTAGGAGGGGAGAGCAATGCCAATAAACGAGATGAGACTTAATGCAACAGTAGTACTTAATAACATCAAGACACATAACTTTTCGATTCAGGATTATCCGTTGTCCGAGTTTGAATCAGAAATCGTACAAAAAGCAATTGAAAGATATATAGATGATCTTAAGTTTGAACAGGAATTAAAGGTGCATTGATATGCTGCAATTTGAGATTTCAGAGAACTGCATAATGCCAAAGGTTGTTATTGAAGGGAATTACTATGGGAGCAAGACGTTTCCTAGCCTTAATAATCTATTGGCTGAGTATGGTAGGCATCCAAAAGGCGGAGGGGCGATGAAACGAAAGTTTGAAAAGATTTGTTGCGATGAAATCCGGATGCAATTGCCTGGATATGCAGCGAAGAATCCTATCGTACTTCATTACAGATTTTTTGAGCCGCTTGATGGACATTACAGAGATAATATGAACATTTTCTCGATGGCAGATAAATGTTTTGAGGATGCGCTTCAGGTATGCAAGGTGATACCAAACGACAATCCAAAGTTCATGCTTAATACGACACATGATTTCTTTTATCTGCCTGAGAGATATGGAGAACCATATTTTGAGGTTTATATCGAGGAAATAAATGATAGCAATTAAGGGAATGACAATGCCTGAGAACTGCGCATATTGTCCGTGCCTATATACGGATTATCAAGGATGGCATTGTGGGACAAAAGAGGGAAAGGATAAAAAGATATGCCAAGATAGTCTTTATTTCTCGCAAAGACCGAGTTGGTGTCCTTTGGTAGAGATTGATAATGGGAAAACATGATATTAGTGAGCTTAGGCAGTTGCAGAAGTTACCGCTCGATGAAAAGGTTGAGCGGACAAAAGTAAGGATAAAACAATGGGTAGAACATTACGGTATAGATCATGTATATGTTTCGTTCTCAGGAGGGAAAGATTCAAGCGTTTTAATGGATATTGCCAGGAAGATGTATCCGGATATTAAAGCAGTTTTTCTTGATACATCACTAGAATTTCCTGAACTTAGGGATTTTGTTAAACGATATGACAACGTGGAATACATAAAGCCAAAGATGAACTTTAGGCAAGTGATAGAAAAGTATGGTTATCCTGTAATAAGCAAAGAAGTTTCTGAATGCGTATACGGAGCAAGAAAATACTTGACAAGCTTGTTACAGGAAATGAACCTTGACAGAACAGAACAGAACAGAACAGAACAGAACAGAACAGAACAGAACAGAACAGAACAGAACAGAACATCCTTATTCACAATTCTATCGTAAGATATGCGGAAGTGGCGAGTATGCACGAACCACTGACCAGGGGGGTACGATAACAAGTTTAGAAAAGTCAGTGGATTGGGAATCTATAGCAAAGATTATGGAAAAGAGAGGAATGGGGAGCGGTGGTTCAGTCCAGAGATTAGCAATAATGATGGGAATATTGGACTCGAACAACCAGATAAAGGCAAGTATCCCTAGCAAGGATAGAAGTAATTACTCGCAGGTGCGATACAAATTCCTTTTGACTGCTCCATTTGATATATCAAACGTCTGTTGTACGGTGTTTAAGAAAAGTATAAGCCATTCGTATAACAGAAAGAATAAGATGCATCCGATGCTGGCAAGCATGGCATCTGAAAGCAGATTAAGAACACAGAAGTGGCTTGATAATGGCTGTAATGGATTTGATTTAAAGGAGCCTGTCAGCAATCCGATGGCATTTTGGAATGATTCAGATGTGCTTCTGTACATAAAGAGAAATGGGCTTGAGATTGCAAATGTATATGGAGATATTGTTCCTGATTATAAAGGTATGAATCAATGCTGCGGGCAATGTTCACTTTTTGAGGAAACAAATCTGACAACGACAGGATGTTTAAGAACGGGATGTATCGCATGTGGGTTTGGATTGCACTTAGAGAAAAGTCCTAACAGATTAGAGCTAATTGATAGAGTAAGTAAGCCTGCGATAAGGGATTTTATCTTGAGGGGAGGAGCATTTGATGAGAATGGATTATGGAAACCAGATAATAGGGGGCTAGGATTTTGGTTTGTATATTCATGGATCAATGTTCATGGTGGTTTTAATATCTATATTCCTGAAAAGGAACGCTATGAAAGAGAGTACGGAACAGAACTAACAAAAAAACTTCTTTTGGCTTGAAGGAATTATCACAGACAGACTGAAAGCCATTATAATCTGCGGTGGAGGAATAGGTAGACGCAACTTGTAGGGGCAAAGAATAGGTGGAAGTCCTATTGCTTTAGAATTTGAAGTCCACACGACCTAAAGAAAATTCATGTAAGGTGCAAATCCTTACCCGCAGAATCGCCAGAAATGGCGGTCATAGGCAAATCTTCTTTCTTAGTGCTGTGGTGGCAGGAATAGGTAAACGCGGACAACATAAGTCTGTGGTCGAAAAGCGTACTATTGACGAGTAGTAGAAGCTATTCATAAACGAACCACATTGTAGAGTGCAAATCTCTACCCACAGCATCACCGAGAGGTGAACCCCATTTAATCGCATGGTAGTGCGTTAGCTTAAGCCGGTTCAGAGCGCTTGGTAACAAGAAATACAGGTTCAAATCCTGTGCGCACTATTAAGGAGGTACGAATATGGCTGATATTAAACAAGAATGTCCTTGGATGGTAGATATGTGGGGAATCCCTATATGCAGACTGAATGTACTTCCGTGTGAAAGAGTGCCACAAAATCTCTGTGACCAAAAAAAGGAAACAAATAAAAATGATTGTAAAACCTAAAAGAAATACTATTATAAATTTTCATTGTAAGGATACGAAATGCATGGTGTCACTCACTCCACAGCAGAAATATAAAGCATATATCAACATGGATAAGTATCAAGTAGAGCTTGTTCATCACAATTTTTACATAACACTTCCTTACGATGAGTACATTAAGTATTTCAGAGAAGAATCAGAGAAAGGGAGTACATGATTTGCGAGAACTGTCAGAAAGAAATAACCGGATTATACATTCGCTACAAAGGACATACTTTTTGTAGGTGTGACAACGATGCTTGCATTAAGGAGTGGCTATATGACCAAACAGACGGTGAATGCGAGTATGGGACAATTTTTGAGGGAGAAGAGATAACACTTTCTCCTAGTTGGACGGAAGATTATCTAAATACACTTGGAATGAGCAAGAAAGACTTTTAGGAGGGGAAAATATGGATGCTCAAAAATGTAATGACAGGTTATTTGAATCAAACAAGCGTCTTTCTGCGTTTAGGGGAAGATATTACAACGCTAGACAATCTATTGTCGAAGAAATGAACAGTAGACCTTATGACAGCAAGATAAGATACGGGTTAAAGATGGCTTTGGATATATTAGACGGGCAGTTGGACAATGGGAAAAATAATCAGCTTCAGGCATAGAACATTTGTTGAATACGAAGTGGCAGAGCTTATGTGTCTTAAATGCAAGCACAGATGGATAGGCGTTTATCCAACAACTCTTTTGCTTAAAGACATTGAATGTACCTGTGGTAAGAAAGGCTATGTCATAAATACAGGGCAATCATTAGATATCTAAAAGAAGGAGATATGGAATGAATAGATGTATTGTCGATAACCAGACTAATGAACTTATAGCATACATTTCAGATACTCATGAGAATATCGTGAAAGATGGATATGAAATCATTGAGTATGGATGTAATGAACCCATTTTTACTGATATAGACGGACGGATTTATGTAAAAGACAATGCGTTCACTATTGATCTTAATGAGGGGGAAGACAATGTTCGAAAAATTTGAGATTGGATGGCTTTTAATGAATTGGATAATAATGCAGGCATTGACGATGCTTTTTCATGAATTTAATTGGAAACAGAAAATACTTCTTCCTTTAGTTGTCATTGCATTTTTAGCGCTTTTAATTATCGCAATAAAACTTATAACGGGGGAATGATATGGGTGATGTAAAGTGGATTTCGATTTCTACAGATATTTTCAATAACGAAAAAATGTGCGCTATCGAAAGCCTTCCTGATGGACATACTATTGAGCTTGTTTGGCTAAAACTTCTTTGTTTAGCAGGAACTTGTAATGAAAGTGGATTTTTGATGGTTAATAAAGATATTCCATACACAGAAGAAATGATGGCGAAATATTTCCGTATGGATGTTGGAATCATACAAAGAGCATTAGAAACGTTTGAAAACTTACGCATGATTGAGATAGTTGACAACATTTATATGGTGTCAAATTGGTCAAAATATCAAAATATTTCTGAACTTGAACATATAAAAACACTCAATAAAATACGTCAACAGCGGTATAGAGACAAGAAAAAGCTTGAACTAAAAGAGAGTAACGTAACGAATGACGTAACGACAGACGTTACTAATAACGAATTTTGCTCTATATGTAATATGTATTATTTAGATGTTTATAAAGAGATTATTAATTACTTAAATATAAAAACTAATAAAGATTATAGATATACAACTAAGAAGTATCAGAGATTAATTCATGCTAGATGTGAGGAAAACTATAGCATTGATGATTTTAAGAAGGTAATCGATGTTAAGACGGATCAATGGCTTAAGGACGATAAGATGAATAGATACCTTAAACCAGAAACTCTTTTTGCGGCATCGCACTTTGATAGTTACTTAAATGAATATGTTGAACCACCTAAATCAAAATATGCTGATGCTCTTGAACGAATGAACAAGCACATGGAAGAGAGAACGAAGGAAATCGGGGATGTAGATGTGGGGGACTTTTACTAATGGGATGTGAAAAGTGTGGAGGAAGAGGCTGGATACTCTACAAGAAAGATGGGATTGATTTTGCTAAACCTTGTGAGTGTCAGGAAGTAATGAAAGCCAAGAGCAGACTTGATGCTAGTGGTATTTCAGAAGAATTTCACAAAAAGGGGTTTAAGAACTTTAATGACAGGGAAAAAGAAGTTCTAAGGAACGCCAGGAAGAAAGCAATTGAATACTGCAAGAACTACCCTGAGATAAGTAAGACGAATCATAACTCAATCATATTTATGGGACAGGTCGGAAGTGGCAAGACACACTTATCAATGGCTATCTGTAACAATCTCATGGATTATCACAAGGTCGGCGTGATATACATGCCCTACAGGGATGAGATAACCAAGATAAAGCAAACGATAAAGGATGAGATCAATTACCAAAACGCGCTGAATAGATTTAAGACTTGCCCGGCGCTTATGATTGATGACCTGCTTAAAGGAAAGAATACAGAGGCGGATGTGAATATCCTGTTTGAGATTATAAATTACCGGTATCTAAACATGTTGCCGATAATCGTAAGCACAGAAAGGACCAAGGATGAGCTGCTTGATTTTGACGAAGGCGTTATGTCAAGGGTTCTTGAGATGACAAAGGATTATCAGATAGAAATCATAGGCGAGGAATACAATTATAGGCTTTTGTAGGAGGAGCGATGGCTAAGTGTATTTATCCAAGATGTTACTCATGTACGCTTGAATACTGCGTAAAAGATACGAAGGCACCAAAGAAAGAGCGTAAGCAGAAAGACAGGACAGCATATCAGCAAAAGTATTACCAGAAAAACAAAGACAAAGCCAAGGAACGATACAACGCTCAGACGCAATATGTCAGATGGGTTGATGTAAAGAAGGCTATAAACGCAATAAAGAAAGATATCGGGATAGTCAATTATGAAATTATTATGGGGGAGGTAGAGAAATTGGAAAGGGTTAAGTATTCATAGCAGGAAAGGAGAATCTTAATGTTTAATGTTTCTTTAAACGAGCAGGAGACAACTATCCATTTCATGAGAACTGAAGGATATGCAACTATCTACACAACAGACCGCACTTCAATGACAAAACTTGATAGACTTTGCAGAAAATCTCCTGATTATTACCAGCTGATCCGTGAAAATACCATAAACGGTGAAGTATGCGGGAAAACATACCGGCTTATGGATAAGAGATTTGTTTCTCTAAGGAGCAAGAAAAAGAGCTTATCTGAAAATCAAAGGAAAGCATTTGCTGAGAGAAATAAAAATTAGCGTGATTTTTCTCGAATGGAACAGCGAATTCTAAAATTAAATTGCTTTATTGGATAAATGTTCAAGCGTGACACCTTATGGTTGTAAATTGACGTTTATCTGGAAGAAAAACGATTTTTTTATGAAAGGGAGAATCATGAAGGCGGAAAAGCGAAAGGTATGTGGTACATGCAAGTTTAGTAAATCAGAAGTTCCTTTTGGAGAGTTTTACTGCGACAACGAAGAATCTGATTGCTATCAATGTGAGTGTATGTATGACGACTACTGCATTGATTATGAGGGGGAAGAAGAAAGATGAATGATTATGAACAACTTAGTTTTATAGATACAAGTTGTCCAAAAATGCCAGAAAAATTTAAAGGGCAAGATAAAAAGTGGGGGGTATAACAAAGAATGTACCTAGAGAGTGGACGGAACAAGAAATTGAATGGTGTTTAAAGCTTAAACAGGACGGATTTACCATATCGGATATTGCACAAAGTATCGATAGAGACGTGACAAGTGTATCAATAAAGTTAAAGAGACTTACAAAGAAAAATGATACCTATAATGCAGAACATTTATTACAAAAATATCAAATGAATGATGAGTTTTATGAAAAGATAAAACCAAGTTGTGTATTAGATGTTTATTGTGGTGTAAAGCAATATTGGCGGAATAAATGTAAATGTGTTGATAATGATAAAAATACGAAAATAGAATCCGATTATCATATGGACGCATTAAAATTTGTCTGTCAAGAATATTTAAGAGGAAATAAATACGATATTGTTGATCTTGATCCATATGGAAGCGCATATGACCTATTTGATTTAGCAATTAAGATGGCTAAGAAAGGGCTAGTAATAACATATGGTGAGCTTGGACATAAAAGATGGAAAAGACTTGATTATGTTAGAAATGTCTATGGAATAGATAGAATAGAAGATTTTACACTTGAAACTTTGATTTTAAAAACTCAGGAAATTGCAAGGCATAATCATAAAGAATTAATTATATGGAAAAAGGGGACTTGGCGGAATATTGCAAGAGTTTATTTCTTCATTAAACCTTACAAGACAACTGAGCAATGGGAAGGGAATGCCATAAAAGATTTTCCAGAAGATATAAATGATTATTTTATAGAGAATACGGTTATTGATGATGGAGGTCAATATTTAGTTCCGCTTGATGCTGTAAGAGAAGGGCTAGAGCATTATTATTATCAGGATTTAATGGAAGATAAATGAAGTATGAAGGCGAAGAAGAAAAACTATAACAAAATATATCTTTGTTTTCATTGTAAAGGAGAGATATGCGGAAAATAAATATACTTGGCACACAATATGAAGTAATTAAACAGACGGAAAAAGAGAACCCAAAACTAAAAGATGCAAATGGATTATGCGAACCATATACAAGGCAGATTATACATACAGAACTTAAACCAGGCATAGATGTCTTTGACAATATTGAAGCATTCAATAGAAAGACGCTTAGGCATGAAATTATCCATGCATTCTTTGTTGAGAGTGGATTAACTGAATATACAGAAGATGAAGTATTGGTTGAGTGGATAGCAGTGCAATTTCCAAAAATTTCTCAGGCTATGAAGGATTTGGAGGTAGAAAAATGACGCGAGAAGAAGCGGCAGAAATAATTCTTAATACAGCTTTTTTTGGAAAATCACAAGAAAATATAGATGATGCAATTGATATTGCGGCTAGATGTACTAAAGCTTGGGATGTTTTTCTAGAAAAACTTCCTCAAATGGCTAATTATGAAAGTGATGATGGGCAGGAATTAGTGATGTTATATGATGTCATGCAATTAATTAAAGACGTTTTAGAGGGGGAATGACATATGAATCATATAGAAGCTAGTTACGAAAAACAGACTGGTCATTGGATGCTTAAGCAAAGGGATAAGTGTATTGATGTATGTTGCTCTGTTTGTGGGTATGCAAGGGTTGAAGAATATGCCTATAACTATACGACAGACCAATTAGATAAGCAGGATATTCAAAAGTTTTATAAAGAAAGCAATATGAATTTTTGCGAAAACTGTGGCGCAAAGATGGAAATAGACAAACTAAAGGAGGATAAAAATGAATAAAGACCAAAAAACTGCAATTAAAGCTATGTTATATGCTTTTGATAAATATGGAGCCAAAGATTATGCAGTTCAACCTATATACCTAATATTAAAAATGATCCTGAATATACGATGAGTTTTGGTGAAGCTTACAACATATGTCAGGACATGATAAGCGAGGTGGAGGAATGACAAAAGAAGAACGATTAGAATGGCTAAAATGTATTGAAAAAGACATATATGTTAGTTCTTTAGAATCAACTTTCGCAGATGATTCCAAGAGCTGTGCAATACATTCAATCATAGAGGAATTAGAGCAAGAGCCAACTACTAAGAATGATTTAGGAGTTGATTGTATATCAAGAGAAGATGCGCTTATGTGTCTGACAGGAATGTTTGAAAACAGGGAATATGAGCCATCGGAACTTATAAAGATATTTGCAAGAAGAATTAAAACATTGCCCTCAGTAACACCACAAGAGCCTCAAGACTTTAAGTGGTGTACAGATTGTAGAGAGCACGACCAAGAAAAGCATTGTTGCCACAGATGGAGCAAAGTCATTAGAGATACTATTGAGGAAATGAAGCAAGAGCTAAGAAAAGGTTATTTATCCATTGATGATGTAATGTCAGTATTTGATGATTTTATGTGTGGTGAAGTGGATGAAGATGGCACAGAAACATTTTTGAAAATGCTAAAAGACAAGGCAGAAAGTGAGGATAAGAAATGACGAGAGTTGAAGAAAATAAAATGGCAATTGGGGTAATGGTGGAAAAAGCAGAATGTAAGCCAACAGGAACGTATGAGGAAATGATGACATTTCAGCTTGGCACGATTGCTACTATGCTTGCAGATATATCCAAAAGCCTTGCGGTAATTGCTGACAAGGCAGAAAGCGAGGATAAGGAATGACAAGAGAAGAAGCAAAAAAAATAATTGAAAATCGTTTCGACATTATGGATTATTGCGAAAGCAGTGCATTAGGTGAAGCTCTTGATATTGCAATCCAAGAATTAGAACAAGAACCTTGCGAGGATGTGGATGAAGCATTGCGGATATTAGATGCAATCAACACAAGCGGTAGATTAGATTATGGAGATTACTGTGAATTATTTGATGCAATTTCAGCAATTCAGCCAAAGCAAAAGATCGGGCGATGGGAAAGATATATTGTTGATAGTGGCTTTAACGCAAATTGGAAATGTTCAATATGCGGGTGTAATGTCTTTTCAGATTATGTGAGTTATAGATTTTGTCCGAGTTGCGGAGCAAAGATGTGGATAAAGTAATGACAAAGGATGAAGCCCGGAGACAACTTACTTGTTGGACAAATCCTATGATGCAACATCAAGCACTTGGCATAGCAATACAAACATTAAAAGACATGGCAACTATTGAAAAAGTAATTGTAAATTATCGTGATGGACTCATAGGAGAAGATATAGCATTGCAGTTAATAGGGGAGGTTATAGATGAAGGAAACAAGGCTAACGCCACAGATGAATAGGAATGAGCTTATTGAAAATCTTAAAACAATGGTTTTTGGGGAACAGGCTTTTGAAAGATTTAATGCTAAAGAAAGAGAAACACTTGATGTAGCTATAAAAACTCTCGAAGAGACATATGCTATAGAGACTTGTAATCTTGATCTTGCATCTGAGAATGAAATTTTATTAGAGCAGATTGAAAAGCTTAAATCGCCAAGAGAAGTAATATATGAAGGCGATGGATATGCTGATGGTGAAATGGTATACGATATGGCAAGATGTCCAAACTGTGATTTTTGTTATGAAGAAAGCGATACTATATGGGGATTACCATATTGTCCGAACTGTGGGCAGGCTTTGAAGTGGGATGAGGTGGAAGAATGAGTTTAGTTAAAATAGATGGAATGTACATTAATCCTGATAAAGTATACAGGCTATGTCTTGAGCATATTGGAGATAACAGTTACGGAACAAGAATATACTGTAGTGGTGCAGAATATGGGTTTCTTGTACATGGCACACTTGATGAGGTGGCAAAAATAATAACGGAGGCGATGGAATGACAAGAAAAGAAGCAATATTTGTATTAAGTGGACTTATTGACAATCCGTTATTTCACGAAAAATACAAGACTGCATTTGACATAGCGATACATGATATGAAGGCGTGTCATATAAATGATGAGCTGGAATTTGATCCTAGACCTTGCTGCATATCAGAATACGTATGCGAACATGATAAGATTGCCGCGATTAAAAAGATAAGGGATGAAATGGCGGAATATGGAAGCTTATGTGCGATGTATGCTATTACAGATACTTCAGAAAAAGGGATAGAGAAATTGATACAAGACGTAATAAATCAGTTAAAGAAACAGGTACTAAATATTATCGACAGACACATAGAGGAGCATGAAGGGAGAGAAGATGGACCAAAGTGGACTGATACAAAATAAGGAGATTCAGAATGAGCATTTTTCATAGACATAATTTTAAACAGATCGTTAAAAGGAGCAATGTGATTCAATTTGATGACATGGGATATCCATTGCGGCTGGATATAGTGCAATGTAAATGTGGGAAATGTGAACAGATATGGGTTGATACATATGAAGAACCAAACGATGTTCTGCTAAAATGGAACGCACCATATAAAGGAGAGCAGGAAGAATGAAAATCGGTGTTTTAGAGTTGTTCAGTTGGAATGAAGTAAAAAACGGCAAGCAAAAGAAACACTACGGTATAGATAGATGTTGCGAAGATTGCCCTATGGGTTGGGATAGCCACTCATATGAAGGAGAGTGCGAGGACTGCGGCTGTTGCTTCAACTATGAGTTTGACGTGCCTATATGGAAATGTGCGTTGCCGCATTGTGTTAAGAAGATAATCAAGAAGATAAAGGGGTGGGATTGATGGCAATGACGATTGATGAATGTATTGAAATATGGACGCATCCAACACAATATTTTCCTAGTAAAAGAGAAGAGGCAGTAGATTTTGCAATAGATACCTTGCGTAAGTATCAAAAGATAGAGCAGATAGCAAGAGAAGGAAAAAACGAAAGTAGATGCGAAGAAATAGTGAGGATTATAGATGGCAAAGCGTGAATTGATAGAGAAATCAGAAGTAATGATGTTTGTTGGCGATATATTTGAGTGTCAATGTGACATGAAAGAAGCATATGAATTATTAGATAATGTTTCTACAACATCCGAACAAGAAATAGTAAAGCCTTATTTTGACAAGATAATAGCCGAGATTGAACAAAACGCATATCCGATAGTACACGGAGTTAATAACCACGAAAAAGGTATGACGTTATACGGAATATTGCAGATTATCGACAAGTACGAGGATAAGTAAATGGCAGAATATCAAAAATATATAAATGCTTTAAGAAAATGTGCAAAAGAACACGATAATGACAGAACATCAACAGGACATATCATTGTATCTGATTTGTGCAAAGATACGGCTAACTTGTTGGAAGAGTTGGAACAAGAGCCAAGATGGATTCCTGTTAGTGAGAGATTGCCCGAAGAGCATGGTGGGTATTTAGTTTCTCTTAAACAAGGATATGTTACTACAGCTTTTTGGAGTGGGAATAGTCAAAAATGGGAAAAGATAACAGCTTGGATGCCATTACCTACACCTTTTAAAGGAGAATAAAGGATGAGGCTTGTTAAGATAAATGGAATATACGTCAATCCTAATAGAGTAGATAGGGTTAATCGTCAGCATATACAAGGTGGAGAATATAGATGAAAATTATAATTGATATCCCTGAAGAAATACAGCAAGAGCTGAAAGATGGGTGCTTTGGTGTTGGGAAATATAACTTATACGATTTGGCAGGAGTTATCTGTAATGGCATTGTGATTCCAGATAATGCAACTAATGGAGATGTTGTAAAGAAGAGGTAAAGAATGGAATGGTATCTAGGGCATCCAATATACATAGCCACAAAACAATGGCAAAGAAGAAAACACCGAAAAAAACGCATTAACAAGAAGTGGCTTAAAAGATATGGCTTTTATGAACTCAATATGATGCCACATGGAGAAGTTATGATGATGGATGATGGTGTGATTTATATGACAAAACGGACCTACCAAGAGCTTTTTAATGTAATGACTAGAGAGGTAAAAAGATGACGTTAACTGATTACATGAAAGAAAAGTACGACAATCGTGAAGATAAAGGCAATATATTTGGTGTTGGTATAACAGATGCAGAGTTTAGAGCGTTTGCAATAAAATATCTTCTTGGCGAGAACTGGTACGTTGTAGATCCTTTAGGTCAGAACCAGATTAATGAAATAGCCTTGTATGAAATTCTTGAGAAGTATTCGAGACGATACAAAAAAGAGTTAAAGGAAAATGAACGAAGAAAGAAAAGGTGATAATGGATGAAAATTACAATTGATTGGTCTATTAGAGTTCCTAATTGTCTAGCACCATATATTCCTAAATTCGTATATAAATATTTTGATGTAAAAGTGAAGGTTACAACGGGGGAACCGCTTAGTAATAAAAGCGTAAAGACTTATATTGTGAGAAAGACGAAAAATGAAAGAGATATGTAAAACGTGTAAATATAATTGCAATCATGGGAAAGATAAACCGCCAATCATTGCTAACAAGCCTAACGCAGTATGTTGGTGTAGTGCAGAAGGTGGTAGGGCAATCACAAAAAAGTATAAACAATGCAAATTTTATGTAGCAAGGGAGTAGACATGGCGATACTTAATGAAAAGGAATATAAAATCTTTTCAGCGGCAATGAGCAGGGAAGAAAAGGTATGCAGATTATTAGATGATAAAGATGGGACACAGGATAAAGGGATAAAACTTGTTCCAATCTGTAAAAGTATAAAACACAAAGTTAAATCTGCGGTCCCAGCAAAGTATGCATATTGGGAGAAGGCTAAGACAGATGGTAAATATAAATGTTCAGCATGTAATGGAACACATATAGATCCTGAAACAGGCGCGTGGAATGAAGTATTCGACCATGACAAATATGCGTATTGTCCAAACTGCGGGGCAAAGATGGAGGGGAAGTACTTATGACTTTTACAAAGGAGTACGTAGACCAGATATTATTTGAGAGGGATATCGCGATAGCTCAACTTAATGAGATAGGGAAAAGTTTTGGTGAAAAAATGAATGATGTCAAAGCCATAACTATTGCAAGGTGGACAGAGAAACGGCATGGATATTTAGAATGTTCACATTGTCATTGCGAGACGAATAAACTTGATAAAAATGGCTATCCGATAGGGCGTGATGCAAGGCATGATAAACCAAAGTATTGTCCACATTGCGGTTCACTTATGGAGGGAAAGGATGATGAGAATTGTATTTGATATCGCAGGATTGATGATTGTTTATTTTCTTGGATACCTGGTAGGTTTTAAAGCCGGTGTTAAATCAATACTAGAAGAAATGAATTATGTAGCTAAAGAAATCCTAGATAAGACAAAGGAAAATAATATCATAAAGGAATGTGAATAATGACAAATTATAACGATTTGAATATCTTTGAGAGAGCAAATCTTGCAAAAGACCTTAACATGGATACTGTAGATCAGGTAGCTGCAATGATTAATTCTAAGACAACAAATAGAAGTCAGCGAAGGAGACTTGAAAAGTCATTAAAGAGAGTCAATACAATCTATAGCCACGTTCAGAACAGAGTTGATAGAAGCGCTTATAAGGAATACCAGAAAGCAGTTGATGAGAATTTTCTTCACTTTTACTCAATACTTGCTCTTACCATGAAAGAAGATTATCATTGGCGCGAAGATGAACAACACGACCAGATTAGTTCGCTTCTAGAAAGAGTTGATAAGAAGATAAATAAGTATGCCGAGAAAGGTTATACGACAGAAGATTTAGTCAAACTTTTAAATGAAACATGTGATATCCAACTTATTTCTGACAGTCATTGATACAAATCGTATTAAATTTCAAAAAAATAAAATGTTAATTAAAAATTGTATAGTAAATTAAACAGAAGTGTGTATAATATACTTTATGACAAATATATTATACACACTTTAATAAATATATTTTACAGGAGAGAATCATGGAAGTTTGCGAAGAGATGCAGAAATTGCGTGATTGGCTTGATGAAAACAATATTGATTGGGAAGATATGTCAGAGGATTTTTCCAAAGGCTCGATAGATGATTTTTGGATTTGTCGAACGTGGTTCGAAATAAAAGATAGAAAGATTTCAGTTATAAATGGATATGGAACATATGGGGGGATAAGGTTTTTGGACGGAAAGAATGAGGGACTTCTTGAGATTATGGGATTAGATGATGATGTTATAGGACACATGACGGCAGATGATGTTATTGCTGCAATATCAGAAAGACTTGAGGAAAGATGATGGATATTGAGAAACAAAAGGAACTCTTTAAAAATCACGTAGCTACATTTACAGATTATGGCAACATCAAGATTTTGGATTTTGCAAACCCAGAATCTATCTGGTACAGAATCAGATTTATTTTCGAAGAAGATTATTTCAAAGTACATATCTCCGGTGATTTAGGTGAACTTATAGCATCCAACTATTGCAATATGCGATACATAGATTTTTATGATGATTTTGTACATAACACAGATTATTTTATGGCAAAGGTTAATTGTCATAGCAGACCTTTTTATGAATACGATTATGAAAAAGCTAAAGAGGATTTGAATAAACGCTTTGAGGATTATGATTTTGTTCCTAAATCCGATTTTGAAACAGAAGAAGAACTTAAAGAAGAAAAAATAGATGAGATACTTAAGGATTTTGATTGGAGAACTGGATTGGGTTCAAAAGCTTTTGACATATTAATGGAGATTGACGATGACTGCGATGAGTGGATTGACGAAATTGGCAGAGAAGAGACAGATATATTAGAACTTTATATGTTGGCTTTTGAATTAGCACAAGAGCAATTGGAAAAGCAATCAGAGGAGGAACAAAATGCTAAGCCTTGAATACGTAAAAGAACATATCAGTGAGATTGAGTTTGATGATTATATTGGGGACCGTAGATTCACAAAAAGATTTGTAGATTTCCTGCCAACAACCGAGTGGGGAAAGTTTGGCTATGGATATAAAGGGGAAGAAGAATATATACCTATAGAGTGGACAGAAGAAAATATAATCGCTCAGCTCAAAGCTGACCTTAGTTTTGCTATCGAAAAAGCGACAAACATGCGAGGCATCTCTTCAAGTCTTATGTATGATGTTCTTAAGTCATGGTGCATAGTCCTTGAGAATGGACTTGAAAAGACGGAGTACGGATGGTACGGAGATAAACTTATAAAAGCTATAGATGAATATTATGGCTTTGGTCTATATGTTGAAGACGAATTTATAGAGAGCAGGATTCAACATCTTAAAGATTCAATTTTCACAATGTTACACGATGACGGATATGAACTTCAGATCGATAATGACACCTTTATTGTTGAGCTTGATAATATCGGCAAAGCAAAGATACAGATAACAAAAGGGGAGTAAGGCATGGATGGACTTCTTGTTATGATGGCAAAAGAATATTGTGGTGGAAATATCGGTGCTTTATCTTTCTTTTTTGATGCATTAGATAATGACGCTCAAAAAGCTTTATCAGGATTTAAACGAATGTTTGACAATGGAATAATTAACGAAAAACTCTATTTACTCTGGAATGATTGCTGTCGCAAGGATACAGAAAGAGCAATTTATATAATGCTGCATGATAATATCGAAAGCATTCATAAACATATCAATCATGGAAATGGTTATGGTATCCCATATTTTGAGAATGAACCAGAACCTTATAAGAAAGAAGAAAAAGGTGAATGGTGGATAATAACTTTTGGAGACGGTCAAGAACATGAAGGAAAGTGTGTCAAGATAAAAGGCTCTTATGGAGAAGCCAGAGAAAAAATGGTAGATAAGTACGGCATACGCTTTGCGTTTCAATATTCGGAAGCGGAATGGGAAAAGAAATGGAATGATCCTGACAGACCATTCCAGATGGAAGATATTATAGACATAATTGATTAAGAGGAAAAGGAAATGGCATTTATCAAAGCAATCACACCAAGAACAATGCATGAGGAATTTGGAATTTATACCGGGCAATGGAATAAAGAAATGGACAGATGTTGGGAGGATGTTGATAGAGGATATTCAGTTTGTTCAAGAATGATATATACAAAGCAATATGGAAATGTTGAGCATGTGACTATTACAAAGACTCATAAAGAGGGTGATCCTATTCTTGCAACAGGAGGGATGCGACCTATCGGCTGGAGCGAAAAGATGATGATTAAAAATGAACTTTTCGGAGAGGATAGAGTTGCAATCGAAGTATATCCAAAGCAGAAGAATTTAGTTGATTCTGCGGATGTATACCATTTATGGGTTTTTGATAAGAAGTTTGAAATGCCATTTGGCATTCATCCAAGAGAATATCAGAAAGCAATAAACAGGGGTGATCTTAAATTAAATCCAAAAGAACTTGCACTTTTAGCTCAGAAATTAAATGGGCATGAAATAAGCGCTGAGGAAAGCCAAAAAATACTTATGCTTATGGAAAACATTAGAGAGGGATAAATGATGGCAAGAATCTGTGATGATACCTGTCCAAATTGTCTTTATATCTGCGAAGGTGATTTTATATGCAGCTTAGCAAATGAACTTGTCATTGTTGAATGGACACCTGTGTATGGGGAATGCATCAAAAATAGAAGAAGCCTATTAAACGATAAGAAAAAGAAAAAAGGGAATACAAAATGAGAGATGAAAAAGAATATCTTGATAAAGTTTTGTGGGATGACGATCCAGCTCTTTTACATAGAGGATTAAAGGCAGGGATGATAACTTTCCCAAAAGGACAGAAAGCCAGTGTTGTAGTAGGAAGAAATGAACATGGGATGGAACATGTGAGCATAGAGATGTTTGTTGACCGCCTTCCTAAGTGGAATGAGATGTGTTTTATTAAAGATATTTTTTGGGATGAAGAGGAAAAGGTCGTGCAGATACATCCTAAAAAGAGTGAGTATGTCAATATGACGGAAGCCCTGCATCTATGGAGACCTATTGATGGTGATTTTTCAAGATTAAACAACGGCTAATTCTGAAAAGAGGGATACATATGTTTCTATTAGACGAAGAGGATATATGTTCAAAGGAAGAACAGAAACAAGAGGCTCTTTACCGAATGAATAAGCTAAACATTCTTCCGGATGTCATTGATACATTTGAAAAGAGCAGCGAGATTAAATGTTCAGATTATGGAAAGATCATTGCAGTCCCCAAGAATATCCTTAAAGATATAAGACGATGGGAAGCTGACTACGGATGTCTTGCATATCATGTGGTACATAGTAAATTATATGGATTCGAGATATACAATGCGCTTTCTGTATCAAATTATATGGAAGATTGGGTTTACGAAAGAAGATTGATAGATAGTTATTGTTCAATGGCTTATACGATAAATGTAACCAAGCCGGATTATTCCGAATCCGGTTCAATACAACTATATAACTATAATGGGGTATTGGAGAGGATAAACTGATATGAGCGCAAAGGAATATCGTGAAGCATTTAATTATATGACAGATGAAGAACATGAACTTATGGGAAATTTATATATGAGCGGAATTAATTGGGACGGACACACATGGGTAACATATGGCGATGTAGAAAAATTGGTTGGAACTATCATTCTTGGGAGACTTTTAGATGGAAAAACTATATAAGACTAGAGATTTATTATACGATTACAGGAGTGAGGCTGAAAAAAGCTTATTGGGTAATTATGATGAAGAGATGAATAATTTCTATTATTCAAAGCTAGTAGCTTTTCTTTTATTCTTTGGATTTTCTATGGATGAAATAAAAGAAAAATACCTGCCAGATTTAGAAGAAGATGTAAAAAAAGAAGGTATTAAATTTAAAGTCGATGATTATGAAGCACAATTTAGACAAGCGATTAAGGTTTTGTCTGATTTAAGGTTTAAAAATGGATATGAAACCGAAAGAAAAAGAATAATATCTATAATGAGTGCGAAAGGACTTACTATTGATTCTATTTCTAAATACACGGGGATAAAAAAAGAACTGATAAAGGAATTTTATTTATAAATAAATGAAAATTGTATAGGGAAAAATGACAGATGGAGAACGTGGACTTAGGGAGGATTTATTTATGAGCGGAGAAAATCATGATTGCCATACTTGGGTGACTTTTGGAAATGTTGAAAGAGTTGTAGGCAAAATCATCTTAGGGAGAGTAAAGAATGAGCGACGAGATGGGGTATAAAGAAGCAAGAGAGTATCTTCAGAACATGAGAATTTTCTTTGCTAGGACAATGGAACCTAAATTAACACAGGCACTTTTACGTGCAGATGAAGCATTGATAGAGAAAATCGCAGAAATAGAGGGGGCAGAACATGAGCGAACTTGACGAGCTTTTTAAAAAAATAGCACTTGCAGCTTTTTTTGATAAACTTAGAAAAATAACGCCTGGGTTAATAGAATATAAAATTGATACACAAGGAGTAGTAGAAGCTCATACAGAAGGTAGATCCATTGAATTAGATTTCTTAACCGCAATAATTATTAGGGATAGAATTAAAAAAATAGCTAAGGATCTTGGCGAAAAATATATAGATACATATTTCGATCTTATGAAAGAAATCATTTCTTTAATTGATAAGTTTGAAGAGAAAATAATTGATCCAGATAAGTCGGACATAGATTCAATTAAAAAGTTTAATGATTTATTTAAGGATCTAGGCTTATAGATTGGAGAAAGATGGAAAAAAGATTAGTTGATTATATCAATAGTACAGATAATTCAATAATATTTGCAGAGATGACAAAAGAGCTTAATCCGGTAGGTGGATTTTGTGGCCGCAGCGATGAACTTGTTGCACTTAATATAGCGATAACTATAAAACTAATAAGAGGCTGTGATATTGAATTAAATGAATATTTTGAATTTTTAAAACAAGCATACGAGAAAGGATTTCTGGATGCTGAATCTTAATGAAACAATTCTTGTTGAAATAGTAAGAGTAAATACAAAAGAAGTAGCTGCATTATATCTTCAGGATTATATTCAGAGCAATGGCTTTTTAAGTAATGAAGCTGGGGATATAATCAAAAAGCTATTAAAAGAAAAAGATGATAAACCTAAGCCTGATGTAAAACCAAATATAGAACAGATGATAAAAGAAATAGAGGAACTTCCTGATACCATTTATAGCGGCAGCATAATGGATGTAACAGGTGTTTCCTGTAAAAATATGAAGGATAAAGTCATTGAAATCATTAGAAAATACTCCAAATAATCAAATAGGACAACGTATCAAGTATTTGTTAATCCATAATAGAATGAACCAGAGGGACCTTGCAGATAAAGCAGGCATTACGTATACATCATTATCTAGGTATATTAACGGTGAGCGCATTCCAAATGGTAAAATCTTGGCCCAAATTGCTACTGCGCTCAATATAGATGCAAACTTTTTACTTGGAATAAATAAAGATGTAGAAGATCCTGAGAAAGATTTTTATAAGGCCCAGAGATTAGCGGCAAGAAGTGCTGATAAATGGACTAAGAAACAGAAAGCAGATTTAATCTTAGCGATAATGGGAGTTAATAATGATTAAGTCAATTAAAGTAATGCTACTTCCTAATAATTTTCAAAAAACAAGGCTTCATCAACACGCGGGAGCAGCAAGATTTCTTTATAACTGGGCGCTTGCAAAAGAAGAAGAGAATTATGAAGCAGGCGGAAAGTTTATTTCTTATTATGAACTTGCAAAAGAGCTTACCGAGATTAAGAAAACAGATGAGTATGCATGGCTTAATGATATATCTGCTTGTACTTGTCAGGCCGCGATTAAAGATGCTTGTGAGGCTTATAATAATTTCTTTAAAAAAAGAGCCAGGCATCCAAAATTTAAGTCAAAGAATAGATCGGCCCCTAGTTTTGCACAAACAGATCAGGCTATAGAGTTTACTTCTACACATGTTAGACTTAGCAGTTTATCTAAAAGCCTTAAAAGAAATAGAAAAAAACTAAACTGGGTAAGGCTTGCCGAACATGGCAAGATACCAATAGATGTAAAACATAGCAATCCAAGGATAACTTTTGATGGCATAAATTGGTGGATTAGTGTAGGAATAGACTATCCGGAAAATGATGTTAAATTATCTGAGGAGGGATTAGGTGTTGATCTAGGAATAAAAAACCTTGCTGTTTGTTCTGATGATAGCATTTATCCTAACATCAATAAGACTAAGGCAATCAAAGATTTAGAGAAGAGAAAACGAAGATTGCAACGAAGTATATCCAGGAAATATGAGATGAACAAAAAGGGGGATGAATTTGTAAAGACAAAAAATATAATAAAAGATGAGAAAAAGTTATTAAAGATGCACCACAGGTTGAGTAATATTAGAAAAAACTATCTGCATCATACATCAAAAGAGATAGTAGAAAAGAATCCAAAATATATCTGCATTGATGATCTTAATATTCAAAGTATGATGAAAAATAAATATCTTTCAAAAGCATTTCAAGAACAGTCGCTTTATGAATTTTCAAGACAGCTTGAATATAAGAGCAATTTCAAAGGAATTACATTTATCAGAGCAGATAAGGGTTATCCATCATCAAAGAAATGTAGCCTTTGTGGAAGGATAAAGAAGAATTTAAAGCCTTATCAAAAGACATATAAGTGTGAATGTGGAAATGTAATTGATGTTCATAAGCAAGCTGCACTTAACCTTAAATCTTATGGAGAAAATATTATTGCAGAATAAAAATATTGTACCGGAAGCTGGTCCGGGAATTTACGCCTACGGAGTGTACTTGAACTTGTTAGTAGACAGCACCACCGTTGAAAGCATACACGATGAAGTAGGAATGGAACATATAAGTATATCTTATTATAAGTTTTCAGCCGGGAGTAATCCCTTGCATCTTAAATAATTTGACCTTTTAGAAGTATGTAATTTGGCATAGGTGTAAAGCATATCAAGAAATGAAGTTTTAGAACTGATCTTTTAGAAGTATGTAATTTGGCATAGGTGTAAAGCTCCAATGGTGACAGCTGACCTTTTGCAAAATTTTTTAGAAGTATGCAATTTTGCTTAGGTGCAAAGCTCAAGTGTGTTCATCTTTGCCACCAGAACTCTTTTAGAAGTATGCTTTTCTATGTAGATGCAAAGCGGGCCACATTGCATCACGGTTTAAAGATATGAAATATTACATAGATGCAAAGCTGGCAGTGTCTTATAAGAAGCTATTTAAACTTCTAAAGGTATCTAAATTTGCATGGATGAAAAGCGTTTACGATATTGGAAGGAAATTAGTTTACATTGATGCAAAGCAGTACATGCAAATAATTCAGATGTAAAGCCTACGTTCTCATGACAAGAGAAATCAATTATTTCTTCTAAATAAGTGCAAAGCAAGTATGGTTATAGTTTTAATGCAAAGCAAATGTATGTATGTTTTTGATGCAAAGCCAGATCGTTATTTGGGTTGATAATATTTTTAGAAGCTTGATAAACCATACACCAAACTCATTAAAGCAAGCTTCTTTAAATTTATCAAGATGCAAAGTGTTGATATATTGTTAGCAAAAGGTCAATAGCAAAGTGAAGCATGTAATTGAGTAAAGAGGCAAAGCGGCACAGATATAAGGTTGCAAAGCTAAAGATGTTCATAAGCGGTAGAAAGAGGGAAGCAAAATGAGTCCAGGAGTAACTAGAATAGTTTTATGTATGCTCAGTATAAATGTTATGATTTTATCTTATTTAACACTAAAAATAACCATACAGCAGCGGCGTACACTCTTATTACTTGAAGATATTATAAAAGATAGGAAAAATAATAAATACAGTGAAACACTTGCAGATATAAAAAATTACCCTGGAGGAAAAAGAAGTGAAAACAAATGAGTTAGATCAGAGAATTGAAAAAGTAAGAAAGAGAGCAGAAGAAAGTAAGGTTGCATATGAAAGGGCATCCAAGGAATTAAAGAAGCTTATGGATAAAAAGAAATTGATACAAGCAGATGAGATCATGAATGCAATAGCAAAAAGCGGTAAAACATACGAAGAAGTTCTTCAATCAATTACTGCATAATCAGCAAGATAGTGTTCAAAATATGCAATGTTTAACTGTGTAAAATATGCTACTATTATTTCAGGTGGTAGCGGTTCCCTTGATAGTAATTGATAGGGAGGAACGAAGCCGATGAATTATATCACAGTAATTATTGCAATAATAAACTGTTTGATTAATATAATCGGGCTTGTTCTCAAAATTATAGAGAATAAGAAAAATAAAAATCGCTCCTAACCCTGCGTAAGTTTCGAGCGATTTTTATTGCTTAACTTCAAGGGTACTGCTACCACTTGTTTAATATATTGTACCACGTAGCGATAATTTTTCAAGTTAGGAAGTGATAATATGCCAAGAAGTGAAGCAAAAAGACGAGCTGATAATAAATACAATCTGGCTCATTATACAGTGCTTGGTTGCAAGATGAAGATAACAGAGGCAGAAGAGTTTAAAACGGCCTGCAAGGACTCAGGAACAACCCCTAATGCTGTCTTTAGAAAAGCAATAGAAAACTTTATGAAGAATTATAACAGCGGGGTAAAAGATGTCTGAGAATAAGAGTCAATACACTGATAAGATCAATAAGCTTTTAAATGAAATGCCTGATTTTGTTTCAGATTTTATTTATAACTTTGGCCGGGTTGAGAACTATGCGACTAAACTTGAATATTGCCGGGACATAAAGATTTATCTTGAATTTATTGCTAATTATCTTAATGACAATTGCGAAAAGAGTATCAGGGAACTGTCAATAAAGGATGTTTCTAATATAGAGATCCTTGATATAAACAGATTTCTAACAACACTTTCAGGAAATCACAAGGAATCAACCGTAAAAAGGAAACGTGCCTCATTATCAAGTATGTACGGATTTTTTGTAGCTACGGGTAAAATGTCTCGCAATCCAATTGCAGCTACTAAGACAATAAAGGTTCCAAGTAAAGAGGTTGTTTATTTAACTAACGATGAACAACGGATACTTCTCAATACTGTAAGGCATGGAACTAAGCTTCGGGACTCAATTGCAAAGGTCCATTATATCTATGCTGATAGAGATTCGGCCATGTTTATATTACTTCTGGATACCGGCCTTCGTGTTTCCGAGATGCTTGATACGGATATTATTGATTATAATCTTGAAGAGTGCAGCGTTGTTGTTACAAGGAAAGGTGGCGATACTCAGATAGTATATTATTCCGATGAGTGCAGAGATTATCTTAAAAAATACTTTGACGCTCAAAAGACTAAATATGGATTATCAGAAAAGAATTTAAAATTTCCCGCTTTCACTACTTCTACCGGCAATAGATTGGGAGTACGTGCGGTTGAGATCCTTGTAAAGAAATATGTATCTGTATGCCTTCCGGACAAAACAAAGATAATATCACCACACAAATTAAGATCGAGTTTTGCTATGAGTTTCTATGCTGCAAGTGATAAAGACATTCTTCTTCTTAAAAAGAAAATGAATCACAAGAGCATACAGACAACCAATATATATGCTAAAGCTTCTGATTCGGCTATGAGGGAATCACGGTCAATACTTCAGGGATTAAGATGACTTGCAAAAGAATAACGATATGCTATAATCATTAGAAAGAAGTGGCAGGAATGCCCTTGTTTGTATAGCAGAATAAAAAAACCGCTAAACTTGGTTAGGCGGTTTTTTTATTGCTCTTTATCTTAATGACATTCTCCCTTTAAACAAGGGAGCAATTTCTATCAAAATGTATAAATCATTGTACAAAATGTCTCAATTATTGTATAATAAATATTACACCGCTCAATAAGGGTAGAACATTAAAGCGCATACAAGATGTGCTATAACGAAGAGAGAAAATCATATATCTAGTCCAGTCACACAAACACATGCATGAAGGAGGAGGGGATTACATGAAGCAGGTAGTACTGACGGAGGAAATGATTAATGACATGATGATGAAAGAAATTGAGTGCGGAACACAAATAGACGATAAGAGAGAGTTGATAGCATTATCCGACATGATTACAGATTTAGAGTCGAAGATAGCAATGGAGTACTACCGAAAAGGGTTTGAGGCAGGATTTAATAAATGCCAAAAATTAATCGGGGGGGGTACGGAATAACGTTGATTTATATGCCAAAAGAACGTGCAGCTTGATATGCCACACGTTCTTTTTTATTCCACATTGATTGATTTATGAATAAGTCCTGATATTATACTGGTTATACCTGCCTTGTCAGAATCACAGACGAAACATCCCTGTGCACGTATAGGCTTGTTACCACCTTTTTTGATAAGCATGTCACCCTTACCATATAGCTTCTCTGCTCCACCTTCATCCAGAATAATGCGAGACTCAATAGCGCTTGATGTGTTAAGGGCGATACGGAAGGGAATGTTAGCCTTGATAAGTCCGGTGACAACATCTGCCCTTGGTGACTGTGTACCAATGATTAGATGTATGCCACAAGCCCTAGACTTTTGAGCTAGTCTTACAATGTATTCTTCAACGTCACGATTCTTTAAGATCAGGTCCGCAAATTCGTCAATTATACACACTTTCCTTGACAATTTATTTCCCTTCTCAATGTAGCTATCAATGTCGCTGCATCCCTGCTCTGCAAATAGCTTGTATCTGCCTTCCATACACCTGCACAATCTTTCCAGATAAGAGAACGCGTCATACTCATTACTTATCACGTTGATGTAAGTGTCCTTATAATCAATGAATTCAGATCCCTTCATGTCAATAACGTCAATAATCGTGCTGATTACACTATCAGTATTCTTGGTAGTGCTGAATGTATTGTGCATAAGAAGAGAAGCAATAATAGAATGGATAGTTTCTGATTTACCACTTCCGGTTGTACCAGCAATAAGGATATGCGGAGCCTTGGCAATGTCCGTGAAGATAAGTTTACCGTCAAGATCCTGACCAAGGACCACAGAAGTCATGGTTGTACAATCATGAAATTTTTCGGTATAGAGTTTACCGAACGGTATCACGTTGAATGTTCCCTGGCGCTCAATAACGATTGTATCCGCAGTCTGGTAGTACGATACGTTATCTGAACGCAGGGCAGCAGCTAGTGTGGACTCAATAGCCTTCTTTGCCCGGAGTATCTTCCCGTTAAGTGTGACATCAAGTGGCAGATTGATGATGTATCTAACCACCTGTGCACTTTCCTTAACGTCATTGACCTTAAGTCCGTACTGCTCGAATATCCTGTTGATGTTCTCAATGTCCTGTGATTTACCTGAAAAGCTATGATGTGTATAGCTTTTGTTTAGATTTAAACCTCTGAATGCCATGCTTTTAACCTTCTCTTTATCTATCCTGAACTTGATTTCCTATATAGCTTGCAATGTCTGTTCTGTACTCATTGTGGTAGCTAACTAATCTAGCCTTCCGATAAAATCTCAAAAGACCGCTTATTACGTCTGAATTTGAGACTGGTGTATTATTTGAATAGCTTGTGGAAGCTGTAAGAAGCTCTTTTAAAATGTCCATATCCTCATTAGTAAGAGTGATGCTTATTTTGTTTTCCATGTTTTTTCCTCCATTAAATTTCGTAAACTATGTGATCTTTATCAATATCAATCATGTGTCTTCTTTCATCAACACCACGAAAGTAATTGAACTGTGACGTTGACAAGTTAGCAGTATCAGCGAATATCTTTAATCTTTCTGGCGTAAAAGGTCGGTCCCATTCTGAGAAGTCCATATTGCACCATGTGATAGGATAGTCAGGCAGCAGCTTATCTTCATTATCAAGGTCAATTATCCTTTCCTTCAAGAATTCAGGAAGGTAGATAGCCTTAATCTGTTCTGGTGATACCTTATCCGTGATATATTCTGTGTACTTACCCGCGTTAACGTCACAAGAAGTCAACTCATTTTCAGTCGCAGACTCAATATCAACCTTGAGAAGCGCTAAACCATAGTTGATAAAGCTATTCTTTACTTCCGGGACAGTGGGGGAAAAGAGGTAAACTACATCTGTTCTGTTATCAGCCCTTTTCCCTTCTTCCCAATTATTATTCTTACATTCATCGAGTGGCAAAATGCCTTTTTCCATGATTGAAATTAAATCAATCAGGTCAACGTTCTTGTATAAAATCATTGTTTCTTCCCTTCTTCAACCGATTGACGGTTAAGCTTCATATCTTCTGGATAGAAAATCTCAAGCATGGTTTCAATAGGTTCATGCAGTAGATCAGCGAGAAGAAAGAGGTTATCAAGGTCAACCCTGATTGCTTCCTCTTTCACACGCTTGTTAAAATTGCCTTGATTCAATCCATGTTTGGCGCAGAAGTTTGCTAAACTTGAATAGCCATGCTTTTTTAGCACTGCGCGAAAACGTTCTTTTCTAGTCATTCAGTCACCTTCTTTAAAATTTAGTTATTCAACTAATTATATCAGCTTTTCGGCAGCAAGTTAACAATTAATTGAATAGATAAAATTATACATTTCTTCCATGTCGCTGATGCAATTCGGTTCGCTTGTCAATGTTTTGAGATAATCAACAAGCTCAATGTAAGAATTCTGGTCAATGTCGGAGTTTTGTTTCGCCCATATTTTAAGTAAAGCATCCAAACTCTTCCCGTGTTCCTCAATTGATACCTGATCAAGTTCGTATTTCAATGTATCATTGACCGTGAAGAAGCATCTAACAAGTGATAGAAGTGTGTTATACCTTTGTCTGTTCATGTCTATACCTCAATCAACTAGCCCCCGAAGGGAGCTAGTATATATATTAGCGTTGATATGTATCAACAATTGGATTTTCGCCTTGATCCTTGTAGTATTTAAGGACGTTGGGAAAAAGAACATCATAATTATATGATTCACTCATAGGCGCATCAATGAGCGCATGAGTTACCGACTCAGGCAGCAGGGGCTTAACACCTTGATATATCAAACACTCTTTCGAGTCTCTAATAAATGCGGTGGAACACTTACGCCCGTTCATAAGCTCAATATAATAGCCGCTATACTGTGCATATGTGCCGGGCTTAATGCCAATGACAACACCAGAACCGCCATAGATATTATTGAGAATCCACCCATCACATTGATATATTGTCACCTCATCACCGATTGCGATAGATTCAATCTGTTCAGAGAGTGGAGCGGGGAAGTAAAAAGGCTCCTTTGTCTTAGACTCTTGAGCCTGTGCCTTGAGTTCCTTCGAAGCTGTCAATATCTCGGAAGTGTCTGAGAGAATATAAACATAACGTGCATAGTCATAGCCTTGAGGATCAATGATTAACTGTAATTTGTCATTTAGATAAATGGCTACACATTTATTACAGTAAAATTTGACGCTCTCGCGCTGTTCAGTATTGAGTTGATACAGCTCTTTGATTTCTTCAAGTCTGACATCCTCGGAAGCTGTGCCGCCCTGACGGGCTAAAAATTCAAAATCACATAGAAACATAGAAGTAAATCTTTCATATGCTTCCGGACTTGTGAAGCGCACAGCGCGAGTTATTAAAGCGTCATTGTAATGTGGACATTCTTTAATTGACTCGTTGAGTTCTTCCATGTTGCATTCTTTGCCACAACCGCCAACAAGCGAAGTAATATAAATGCGGTCAAGTTCGGGCAAATCTTCAATAATTGCATCGTTGTAAATAAGCTGTTCCGACTCTCTGATCCATTTTTCGTGTTTTTCAGATTCTATGCGGGCGCGTTCCTGTTCTTCTCTGTATGCCTTCAATGCTTCTTCTTGCTGTCTGATTTCCTCGGCTATCTCTGCATCGTATGCGGTGCGCTCTGTCTCGGTCATTTTCTCGCGGGGTTCAAAGTCGGCTGGCTTCTTCAATTCTATGTCGAGATAATAGCCAACATCAAAATAGTCCGTCATTATGTCGCTGTTGTTATAGTTCCACTGATTAGCTATTTCAAAAATTTTACATACACGTTCATAAAATGCCGTTGTAAGCTCCCAATAGTATTTTCTACCTTTATAATTATGAGCAATATTTAGACTTGAAAGCTTCTTAATGTTATACATTAAATAGCTATTATATGCGTTTTCTTGTTCTTCGGGTGTCATGTGTTCCCATTCTGACATATACAGCCAACGATCCCCAATATATGCGTCACGGTCTACCTCAAGAGTAAAGGCGGACATGTTGAAGCGTTTTTTCGCTTCCTCGATGCTTACAAAGTCGGGTGAAGATGCTTTAATGGTTAAAGTAATGCCGGTAGTATATCCGCTGCGCCCACTGCGGACAGTTACACCCTTAACGCCTCGGCGCTTCAACTCTTCACGGATTACTTTGGCAAGGTCTGAGCCGCAGCAAATTAACTCTTTATGTCCAACGCCATCCATGTTAATACAATCGGCAGCAGGAGCCACAACGGGAGCGGGTGCAAGGTCGCCAAGTGAACGCGCAAAGGTTAGACGGTCTGCGGTCTGTTTTGCATACCAGAATTTTTTAGCATTGTGCCACCTGAACCCCTGCGCCTTAACTGCTGCGAGTGTGTCGGCGCTCGGCTTAGCCTCAAAAATTAACTCGATTCCATTCTTTTCATTGTTCAAATTAACTGTAATATTCATGTTTTTAACCTCTCAAAAAATAATCTATTAACATGTATAGTATATTATACATTAAATAATTAGGCAAGTAATTATTTATTATTTTGTGGAATTTTTAAAAAAATTTTTTGAATGCTGCAAAGTTAGATAAAACAAGGAAATGAGATATATTGATAGCTTGATCAAGATAAAACAGAGTAGATATATTTATAAAAGGTGTGTACACTATATTTAACGGGTGTTTAGAGGTAAAAGAATGAACATTGATAGAATGATTACTAATACTATAGAAGGATTCAAGGACGGACGCGCAACCGGCGCGGATGATTTAAGAACATTACTCGAATCGGATTATTTGACCGACGAAATAAAAGATTCTATATATAGAAGATTCACGGCAGACATAGAAGAATTTATAAATGATTATTTGACGCGAAGCGAGGACAAGAACGCAAGAAAAGGCATGATTTATTGTAACCTTGAAACATGGCAAGCGTGTTCTGATGATATAGGGAGATACTACTTTAAGCAAAATAAATATTTAGTTGAAAGTCACCGCAGGGGGGGAGCGTATCGCGAGGAACTTCTAATACTAGCGATGGAAGTATACGAACATTTTTGCAGACTATATCGGAAGCAGTTTTTTATTTACGATTGTGCTATGTTCCTAGGGATAACGCGCGAGACGATATACGAATTAAGTAACAAATACTCTGACATGTTGAAAAAGGCGCACACCATGCAAGAATCTAGCATGCGCACTGCTTTAGCAAGTGGGCGATCCAACGTAACAGCAATGGCAATTTTACTGAATCATGATTATGACTACACAAGAACGACTCAAGTCGTACATACAGTCGATAGAATTAAATCTGCGGACACACTTCCAACGTTGAATATTGACGAAGAAACAAAATCTGACAGCTACCAGAATGAAGAAAAGCTTTGAAAAGTGCATGGTTACTAGGTTTCACAGTATGAGTACATATGTTTACTATTGCGCAAAATCATAATTTTACGAAAATCTGAACTAATGTTCAATCAATAGGGGGTAGGGGTTGCATACCGGACGCCCCCCAGGGGTAGGCTTAGCCCCTCAGTCACTCAAAATCCAAAAGTGGGTAATACAAATGGCTCAACCATGAGGGGTTACCCCAATTTTAAGGAGGAGATATGCCAAGCAAAAACACATCAGTAATAAGTGCAAGGGTAAGGGATGATATAGCGGTGAAACTCGGAGAAATAGCGGAAAGAAAAGGAATCACCATTGCAAAGCTGATAGAAGACATGGTTGAGAAATATGAAACAGACGAAGAAAAAGGGGTTACCCCTCATGGTTATGGGCTTTTCGAGGAAATTGACACTCCATTAGGCATAAAACTTGAGAAACAGATGGAGAGATTAAGAGAAGGGGAGTATCCTGAACGGTTTATAAAGAATTTTGAAGATACGATTCTAAATGGAGTAAGGGAACAGATAGAGATGCTGCCGAAGAAATTCAACTCAAAGAGAATGAAGAGTGATGATTGGGGGTGCTGAGGATGCCTACTAAAGATTCCATGATAAAGACCGCGAGGATTACACAGGAAACATGGCGAAAGATGGAAGCATACATGGACAGGGAGGATGTGACTTTCTCAGGAGCGATAAGAAAGCTGGTTGATGAAGCGGATATTCCGAAGCAGAGAAGAGAGTTTGTTGATACGAAAGAGCTGGTAGACCTCTGTGAAAGGATGAATATCGAACCACAGACATTAATAGATGGGCTTGTAAGGGAGTTAAAGCGGGGATGAGCAGTAGTAAGACACAGACAAGGACGATACGTATAAAGAATGAGACAGCGGACTTCTTTAGGGACAAGCCATTAAACAAAGTAGTTGAGAACGTGCATGACCTGGCGAAAAAGAAAGACATAGAGGTATATGAGAATGGGAAAATTGTTTTACTCGGTGGACGGTGAGCATTTTGAGGAGCTGGGGCATGTAACTGACATCGAGCTTTCAGATGAAGAGGAAGAGATAGCGGAGAGATATTTCGTGTCAGATTCGTTTGAAGCATCCATACCTAAATCAGAAAGTGACAAGTTATTCCGCAGTATATTAGGTCAGAGCGCGTATAACTCGATGAAACTAAAGCAAGACGGATATTTAAGTCCTGAGAATGGGTGGTTTACACCGGGAGAGAGTTCAATTATAAGACTTTCACAAGAGATTGTAGAGAAGATCAAAAAGAAAGAACGTGTGAGGTGGATGCATGACAAAGAAAGAGAAAGAAGCACTAAATCAGGCAGTGAAGAATGAGTTCTTTGACCAGGAAGAGGACCAGATGCGAAAAGGTTATAGAGAGTTTGCAAGGCAGCTTCGTCTAGCACAGGAAGAGATGGGGCTTACACGGTATGAGGCAATAATATTCCTGTCAACCTTGATAGGAAATAGCATGAAATAGAGGAGGGGAATGCATGGACACAAGAACCATCAATGAGCATTATGCTGAGATAGGTGCTGAACTGATTAAGACAGAAGAAGCCCTTGAGAGCATAAGAAACAGTACTGCGACCATTATTTACCTGTCTAGTGAGCATAAAAAGACGGGAAGTGGGAAGGTTGTGAAAGCACAGTGTGAGAAAATCTCGGATAAGTACAAATGGGGGATACCGTGTGACTTCACGATAACGGTTTTTGAGCCAAACTGTGAAGGAATGACTGAGGAACAGATGAAGATGCTTATTTTCCATGAGCTTTTGCATGTAAAGATAAGCTACAAGGATGACGGAACGGAAGTTTTCGGCATTAATCCACATGATCTAGAAGATTTTAAGTTGATTATTGACAGGTTTGGCACAGATTGGGCGGAGGTTAAGGAATGATAGCATTTGTTATTGGCATTATTGTTACTATTGTGGCATTTATCGTACTGGGAATTGAATTTGGTGAATACGATTTTGTTTGGGGGCTTAAGAAAAGACAGGTATTTTCGCTTTTAGGGCTTATTATATGTCTTTTAGGCTTCATAAAGACGGTCCCGACAGGTTCAACCGGTATCGTGACAACATTTGGTCGGATTGAGAACATAACCTTGGATGCAGGCATACATTTCATGGCACCTTGGAAGAAAGTAGTTAACATGGACAACCGTACACAGAAACAGTCCATAGAAATGCAGTGTTTTAGCTCTGATATTCAGGAAGTAAGCGTTATCTACACTGTAAATTACCAGATAAACAAGGCAAATGCGCAGGAAATCTACAGAACGATAGGAAAAGAGTACTTTGACAAGATAGTTATGCCAAAAGCACTTGAGGCAGTAAAGTCAGTGTTTGCCAAGTATACAGCAGAGGCACTGGTTGCATCAAGAGCGGGGCTTTCAAAAGAGATTGAGGCGGTACTTGTTGATGATTTAAGCAAGCAGAACATCCAGATTACAGCCACATCTATTGAGAACATTGATTTTACTGATGCTTTCACAAATGCGGTCGAAGCAAAGCAGGTTGCTGAGCAGAATAAGTTAAAAGCGCAGACAGAGCAGGCACAGGCAACACTTGAAGCACAGGCACAGGCTGAAAGACAGGTAATAAAAGCCCAGGCTGATGCAGATGCATCGATTCTTGCAGCAAAAGCAGATGCAGAGGTTGCAAAGATAAGTTCTGACAGTGCACTTTACCAAGGTGAGAAGGAAGCATCCATTTTGCAGAGGGTTGGAGAACAGCTTGCGAAGTATCCTGACCTTGTAAAGTACAAATACATTGAGGGTTGGGATGGAAAGATGCCGCAGACGATACTTGGAAACTCAGATGTGATTATGGATATGAGGTGAATACATGGACAAGATAAATCCTGATTACTACAAAGACAAAACAAGCCTTGAGTGCATAGATGCTATGAGAATTGTATTTGGGGATGATGCGGTAGTAAGTTTTTGCATCTGTAACGCATTTACATACATTTGGCGCTGGAAATTTAAGAATGGCGAAGAGGACCTACATAAGGCTGACTGGTTTCTTCATGCACTGACAAGGTTAAATGCGGAATGCGTTGTGATTCCAGATGAATATTTATCCATGTCAGATAGAATGGCTAATTACATTTTTCATGAACTAGCTAAAATTGAGTCTGACAGGAGCAAAAACAATGGCAAAAGCGAATAAATGCGACAGATGTGGGAAATTTTTTGAATATCCTGATAAAAGAGAGTGCGAGATAGTAAAGTTTGAACCGGGATATGTTCCGATATCGTATGACCTTTGTGATGAATGCTACATAAAGTTCATGGAGTGGCTTAAAAATGATGGATAAGGTCTTTTATATAGCATGTTTAGTAGTACTAATACTGCTTATCCTATTTAAGGATTAAAAGAGTTTGACGGTGCAAGGAACACCATTCTCTTACAAAATGGGTGGTTTAGAAAAGGATATTATGGCATCTAATGACCTTATTAGAGCTTTTGAAAGTTATAAAAACTATTATGACAGGCACGGAGCGGATGAATCTTTGGTAAATGCCTGCATAGAAGCTGCTAAGACCGCGTTTTTTATTGAAAAGGATGAAAAATACGGTCTTGGCATCACATCCGCTACAAAAGACTATATAAACGAGATAGTAAAAACAAAAACAGGAGCAGGATTCTTTGATCTTGAGAGATATGCGATAGCCCATGATATTGAGTACTCGATAATCAATTCCGGATACGATGTCTACAGGCTAGAATCATTTTCAAGGTTTGAATCCTACATGCTCTACATTGAACGCGACAGGAGGCAGGAAAAGAGGTTTTATCTGCCAAGAAGGTGCACTCTTAAGGTAGTTGCGAATGATATGCAGCGCCTTGAGGATGATGAGCTTGATGTATATGGGCTTAGCTTGCCATCGAGAACGGGAAAGTCATCGATTTGTATCTTTTTCCTTTCGTGGGTAGGAGTAAGGAAGCCAAACAGTCATAACGCGATGGGCGGGCATTCAGGACAGCTGGCAAAGAGATTCTTTAGAGGGCTTGATAACATAATCGAGACACCGGATTATCGATATGATGAGGTATTTCATCTTTGGAATCCGACATATCGAGCTGTATTGCAGGCAAAATCATCCGATCCAGCTGAATTTACATTAAACCTTGGTTCACCTGATGAATTTGCGACATTTACCTGTCGAGGAGTAGACGGAACATGGACAGGTGCTATCGATGTATCGTCTGATGGCTATTTATACGTGGATGACCTTATCCGAGATAGAGAACATTCACTTAGTCCTTCGCGAGTAGAGAATACGTACCAGGAATACCAGAACAAGATGCTTGACCGTATGAATGACGGTGCGAAGAAGATGCTTGTTGGTACTTTATGGACGGTAAATGATCCGCTTGAGCGTGAGAGAAAGCTTAATGATGGCAACCCAAGGGCGTTATTTAGAAAGATACCTGCTCTTAACGAGAATGATGAGAGTAATTTCCAGTATACGACCAAGGGATTCTCTACTCAGTACTATAGGGATATGAGAGACAGACTTGATAAGGCTGAATGGATGGCTAAATTCCAACAACAGCCTTTTGTTCGAGAAGGTCTTACGTATCCTATCGAGGAGCTTAGGTTCTTTGATGGTTTCTTACCTGTTGGGAACTGTTCGACTATCGCGCATATAGACGTTGCATTTGGTGGCGGAGACAGGCTTTCAATGCCGATATGCAAGGATTTTGGCGAAGAGAAGAAGTATATCGTTGGTTGGATACATGACAGTCGTTCACCCGGATTTACAGTGCCAAGGGTTGTAGATGCGATTGATAGGTACTATATAACAAAGCTCTTTATAGAGAAGAACTCAGGCGGACAGCTCTATGCAGAGAAAGTATCTGAAGAAATGAAGAACAGGGGCATAAACCATTGTAAGATTGAGCTTTATTCCGCGCCTAACAAGATTTCGAAAAATGACAAGATAAGCGGATATTCAGACTTTGTAAAGCGTAATTTCCTGTTCTTATCGCCTAAAAGCCGTGATTTTTACGAAGAAGATATAGATTATTACAAAGCAGATGCCGACTACCGCAAGGCACTAGATGAGATGACAACATTCAGTATTGAGGGAAAGGGAAGACAGTTTGATGATTCACCGGATTCCATATCATCACTTGCGATGAAGATGGATAACAGGCGGTCAACAAAAGCAAGGATAATGAGTTCACCGATATGAGTTTGAATGAAAAAACGGTTGACGAAAAAACATTTAAAGAATGTTGTGACCTAATGCTAAGCGGTAGGATGCACCCAGATGTAGCAGCATATCTTACAGGATTATCAAGACCTACGTTTTATAAGAGGGTGAACCAATATTATGATCCTGAAAGGTATGGGGAATTGCCTGAAGATTTCTTCTCTGGAAGAAAGAAGGTTTGGAAAGAGAACACTGGGTGGATAAAAGATAGTGTAGCAATAAAGAGATATCTTGAGAATCAAGAAATAAAGCAAAAACGTAAGATGGAGAGGCGCGAGAGATTGAAGGAAGAGTTGAGAAGGAATAAGGCTGTAAAAGCTGATAAACTTCCCAGATTGGAGGATTGATGGCAATTATATTCAAAACAGCTGTGAGCGTAGTTGCGCTTGCTATAATGGGACTTCTTATAGCAGTGGGGACCAAAAGTGATGACACAGGAAAGATAGTTGCGAACACATTACTTCTCATCTATGGACTCTGTATCTTGGCTATGTGGGTGTGATTATGAATAAGAGAAAATTGGACAAATACAATATCAATAAATTCAGATATAGGGAACTATGTGCATTTTGTCTTCAGTATCAGGACTGGAAAGATGAGCTGAGCAACAATGTCTATTTTTCAGCTATACAATATGATGGGGCAAAGCCAACTAACCATCAGACTTCTGATACTACAGCAAAACATGCCATAAGAATGCTTAAACTTAAGAGAAATTGTGAACTTATAGAGAAATGTGCAAAAGAAGCCACAGCAAAAACCGGTGGAGAGATATGGAGATACATCATAAAGAATGTCTGTTTTGAGGTTTCGTACAGATATATGAAAACATATGATGAGATTCCTATCGAGAGAGCGACATTTTTCTCTTATAAGAGGTATTTTTTCTATCTTTTAGATCAGGAGAAAGATTAAGGGCATCTGCAAATGCAGTGCCCTTTTTTAATTAAGCATAATTTGGTGGTGATACGCTAATCTTTTTAGTAGGATTCGTATTATATTTGGCATTTTTACGTATCCAATCCATCGTTTTTCCATTTTTTATAAATTTATTTTTTTCTGCATCGCTAAGATGAGCAGGAGCCACACCTTTTGCCTTGGCATATTCTTTAAGTCCCTTATAATCTATCTTCACCTTTGGAATTTGGCTCAAAGATATAGGCTGAGGCATGGTTTTTAGTATTTCATTGTATTTTTTATAATTCATCATCTGACCATTCATAATTATATTTCTCCAAAATCTTAATAGCTGCATTGTCGGCAATCATAAAATGAAATTCGTGAAGAAAACCGATATGGTCCGCTCCAAAATATTCAATATACTGTTCAAGACGTTGTCTACTATTAGCAATGCCAAATATAGCACCACCAAAGTTGTAATAGATTGATCTTTGGATTGCAACAGCAAAAAGATGACCGCCGACTCCACCATATTTAGGAGATTCGACTATTTCTCGATTGTTATGAGGAGCGGCTACAATCCATGCAACATATAGTGCACCAGACTCATCATCGGCTCCAACAGCAACAAGTCCTTGAATATCAACGGTCCCTTTAATTACTAAAGCGAAAATTTCATATTCATCAGCTAATTTTGCCCAATTAGTATACCAACCATTTTTCTTATTGTATTTATTTAAGAAACTTTTGCGACTAACCCTTAAAACTTCTGTTTCAACTAATTCCCCTGTCAATAAATCTTTTAGGCAGGGTGTGAACATGTCAATATCTACTGTTATCATGTAAAATCCTTCTTTGTTTGGTCTAATTTAAGTATAACAGATTAAACATTTTATTCAATTGCACTAAGATTATAAAAATATTAAAAATGTAGACTTTTTTAGGTAACTTTGGATATAAAATGATAGTGTAAAATAGTTTAAGTGAAAACAGAGCCTATAGGGCATAGAAAATACAGCAAGCTTTACCTTCGGGTAGGGCTTTTTTATATGGTGAAAATATGGGCGGTAGAAAAAAGATAATGACCGATGTACCGGTCGTTACTGCTGACAACATAATATCGATTATTCAAAAAGCAATCGGTGAGCATAGAGAAAACGCCGCTAAGATACAGGAATTGTTTGATTTCGAAGAAGGATTTCAGCCGCTTCAGAGAGTAAAGATGTATCGAAGCGACATTGACATAGATGTGACTGATAACATTGCAAATGAGATTGTAGAGTTTAAGGTTGCTTTGAACTATGGGAATCCCATTTCTTTTAAGAAGCGCGGTCCTGTAGATGGGATGATTGAAGCAATCCAGATGTGGAATGACCAGTATTTCCTTACGGATTCCGATTCAAGCAATCAGGAACTTGCAAGAAACTTTGAGATTTGTGGTATCGGAAATGTATTTATAGATATAAACACCGATTATGAGGAAGGCGATTCCTATTATACAAGGACAGTCTTAAATCCAAAGACTTCTTTTGTTATCTATTCATCATATTACTATGACCGTAGACCGATGGTAGGTGTAACCTTCCGAAGGGATGAAGATAAAGTAATACATTATACGGCTTTTACAAAAGATTTTAGGTTTGAGATAAAAAATTGGATGATACTGAATCCCGGAGAAGAAAGAGATATTTGGGAACATGAAAACAGGAGCGGCGAGGAAAATCCGCTTCATGCGATACCGATTATTGAGTATTTTAGAAGTTATGACAGGATGGGATGCTTTGAAAGACAGATTCCTGCCATGAACAACCTTAATCTTCTTGTTTCTGACTTCTCAAACGACGTGGACCAGAACACACAGGTAGTATGGTGGGCAAATGATTGTGAATTTGAAACCGTACAGGTCGTTAATGACGATGGAACTATTACTGAGAAGATAAAACATCCAAAGTCGAATGAATGGCTTCAGACATTCACATCAAGGGATGGCAAGATACCAAAAGTTCAGCCACTTACTGTTAATTACGATTATGCAGGAATGCTGAACAACTATATCACTCAGAGAGCTTTGATACTCCAAAAGTGTAACGTGCCTCAGAGGAATGATAATTCCGGAGGAAGCACGGGCGTAGCCATGAGCGATGCGACAGGATGGAGTGCAGCTGATATTGCGGCTAATAAAGAAGAGATGATTATCTCTAAGAGCATCAGACAGGAGATAAAAGTCATCTGTGCTGCAATAAGAGAGAGTGAATGTCCTTTGGATAGCCCGCTCAGAAAAATAAAGCCATCTGATATTGAGCCAAGTATAAAGAGACAGAAGAATTATGAACTTTCAGTAAAGACAACGGCAATATCTAATCTGATTAACATTGGATTTAGCTTGGAAGATACGCTTGATGCTGTTCCGTTATTCCCTGATCCAGCGCAGGTTATTGAGCGCAGTAAAGAGGGAGTAGAAGCATATCAGGAAACAAAGCTAAAACAGTCTGAAAAAAGTGAAGAAGACAATGCGACACCTGGTTCAGACGATCCGATTTACCAGATTGAAAACAGCCCAAATATAGATGGAATGAGCATGGATAATGGCGAAGAGGATGAAGATTGATGAACTTAATATCTTAAACAGTGAGAATACGCTTGAAGAAGAATCTTTTGATTACAAAGATTACATGGAGCATTACTTTGATACCATGCAGATAAGCGCAAGACAGAAAAGAGAGCGTATTGAAGAAGCGGAAGAAATATTTGATGCTATCTTGCTGTTTTTGATATGGTGTGAAGAGAATCCAGAGAACGTGCAAAGAGAAGATACTAAGCGCGAGATGGGAAATCTTTACAAAGAAGTCATCTTTCAGAATGTAGAGCCTGATGATTTCGTTGATACCTATGTTCTTTTTTTTATAAACAATCTTGTAGAGGTAACAACAGAAAACCAAGGTGATGAATACTTTACTTCTGTTGAAAGAGCCACAAAGATTGCTTGTAATGAAGCAAATAGTGTTATCAATTACTCAGAGCTGCAAAAAGCTATTGAACAGGGATATACCTACAAACAATGGCATACAGAACTTGATGAGAAGGTACGTGTAACCCATCAGGACATGGAAGGTGTTACGATACCGATAAAACAGCCATTTGCTGTAGGTGGTTCTTTGATGATGATGCCACACGATATAACATTGGGAGCGGATGCGAAAGAGATAGTTAATTGTAGATGTTCCCTTACTTATCTTGATTAGGGAAAAATTACGAAAGCTGTGATGTAGATCATGGCTTTTTTTGTTGTCAAAAAGGAGAAAAAGTCATGATTAAGAGTATTGCAGCGAATACCGCAGACGGTGTAGGACATCTTGCATGTGATGATGCAAATGACCTTCCAAATCTTCCGAGCTATGCGAAATCAAACAACTTAAAACAGGGAACAGATTGCATCGTGATAGATACTTCTGAGGTCTACATGATGAAATCGGATTTTTCATTTAAGAAAATCTAAGGAGGAAAGCTATGGATATAATTTCGTATGTACTTTCCAAACGCATTGCTGAAGGGGCGGTATCAGGCGTTAGTGGTATGTCTGTAGATGGACAGACTTTAAATATAGAGCTTAACGATGGAACACATCTTGAGATGGAATTTCCTACACCGGAAGATGGTGTTTCTATAACTGACGTTAGTGTTGATTCAAGCAAGCATCTTATCTGCACAATGTCAGACGGAACATCTATTGATGCGGGTGAAGTACCTACTGTTAAAGGTGATGATGGTGAGCCGGGAGCGGATGGAGAAGACGGAGAATCTGCTTATGAGATTGCTGTTGATGAAGGATATGTTGGCACTAAGGAAGAGTGGCTTTCATCTTTAAAGGGCGATGATGGCTTTTCACCTGAGATAGTAGTTAAGACAAGCACATCTGAGCAGTACATCCTTACAATCACCACAAAGGAAGGTTCTTTTGACACGCCCAACTTAAAAGGCAGCGGAGCAGAAGCTTTAGCTGACCTTGATGATGTTCAGCTTACAAGCCTTACGACAGGTCAGATTCTTAAATGGGATGGGACCAAGTGGGTAAATGAAGATGGAATAGAGATTGATTCTCTTGGAGATATTAACGATGTTGATCTTGGAACGCTTGTGGACGGACAGGTTCTTTCATGGGATGCAACAAACAGTAAGTGGGTTAATGCAGATGCAGTAAATCCCACACAGTTTGAAACCATGCCGACAGCATCAGAATATCCCCAGGCAGTGATTCAGTATATCGGAGCTGACACAGGTACATATAAGAGAGGATACTTCTACAGGTCAAATCCTTCTGTTGAGAGCGGAAGCGTTGTTTATACATGGGGACAGATTGATGTTCAGCCAAGTAACTCAGATTATGAGCAGCTTTCAAACCTTCCACAGATTGACAGTATAGAGATTATCGGCAATAAGTCACTTGATGACTTTGGAATACAGGGGAAAGTTCAGTTTTCTACTTTACCTGCTGCAACAGTTGAGAACGCTGGAAAGATTGTTCAGTACATCGGAACAACAACAGCGGCTCTTAAGAAGGGATACTTCTATCAGTCAGCATATGACGTTGAATCAGGTGATTATGTCTGGGTGCAGGTAGATGTATCAAGCAACAGTGCTTTAGAAAGCAGATTAGATACTGTTGAGGATAACATAGGTGATATGTCAACTCTTGAAGTTGTTGGCGTAAGTGACCTTGTTGAGGCTGCAAATGCACTTAACGCAAAAGGGCTTAGCACAATCACATATGTTGAACCTAATTTAGTTCTTACATATGCCGATGGTTCAGTTATCCGGTTTAACGTAAGGGATTCCATCCTGGATGAAACACAGATTGGTGAACTTGCAAACGTAACCGATACAGCGATAGCAAATGGTAACGTTTTGCAGTATGACTCAGCAATCTTAGGATACAAACCTTATGATATCGGTGCTGCACTGACAGCGCTTTTAAATTCAGCAAAAGATTACACGGACCAGGAGATAGCAGGAGCAGTTCAGGACGATGCGTTTATCGTAGATGCAAAACCTGTTTGTAGTTATGATTCCGGAGCAGATGAATATATTGTTGTTTACTATCAGAACGGCGTTGTTCATACAACAACGGATACCACAGCAAGATTCTACTATAAAGTAAGCTCTGATCCGTATTGCACATCTTGGTTTGTAACAGGAGATCCTTCAGTAGATCCAGTTGAATTTACATATCTTCTTAGTACGCCTGATTTTGATGATTATGTCAATAAGAACACGGACGTAACATCAATATATACAACCGATATGGTTGATAAGAGCAAGATTCCTAATGTAGCAGCTCTTGATGCTCTTATGGCAATAGTTAACACAGCACTTGCACTTAAGATTAATACATCAAGCATTGTTGATTCGCTTATTTCACAGGATGCAACAAAAGTCCTGTCGGCTAATCAGGGTTATGTGATAAGTGGTCTTATTGATGATAAGAATGACCAGATGCAGTTTACGACAATGCCAAGTGCGGATTCAACTCTTGATGGTGTTGTTTATCAGTACGTAGGAACATCAAGTCAAGCATATACAAAAGGTGCTTTCTATACATGCACTTACGATGAAGATAATGATACATGGTATTGGAAAGAAGTAGAGTTTGCCCCGGACATGGTTGCAATTACGACAGCCGAAGTTGATGCGCTTTGGGCATAAGGAGATAAAAAATGAGCTTAAAATATGCTGATGAGACAACTTTACAGGAAATGGTCGTAAAGACTAAACAACATGTTGAGTCAGTTCGTTCTACGCTAGACTTAGCTAAACAGAACAAGATGGAATTAGCCACAATGCCGCAAGCCTCAGAGGATTATCTGGGGCTTGTAGTTATTTATACAGGTGTTACTAATTCCACATACACACACGGATATATTTACGAATGTGTTTCTGATGGTGGAGATCCCGCTACATATTCTTGGCAGCAGATTACCGTTCAGGATAGTGTGCAGGTTGATGGTACTACTATTGTCAAAGACAGTCAGACAGATATTATCTCGGCAGCTGTTGCTACAAACAATACTGTTGGCGTAGTTAAGAGCGGTGATGGAACAAGTATCGCGGCAAACGGTGGAGTAGATGTAACAGATAGGCTGAGAGAAGAGTATGTTGATGATCCTGGAAGCACCGTTCAAGACGTGGGCAGATTTGCTTTAAATACAACTGAACACGGCGATTATAAGAAGGGCGGTATTTATCAGCTTGTAAGTACTCAGGTTACTCCTGTGGGAACAGAAAATCCCAGTGATGAGGGCTGGTATGAATATGACAGCACAAATCAGGAATATGAGTTATCTGAAGATGTTACAGTAGATGTTCAAAAGACATACTACACAATCGCATGGGTTTTAGTAAGCGCCAATTCAACAGAGTTTGATAGCGATGATTTTGATGTGGTCGGTGATAATGTAAGCCTTGACGTGTCTCAGAGAACATTCACAGGAACAAGAGATGAGTGGGATACATTAAGTAGCTCAGAAAAAGCACTCTACAAGCAAGTTGCACTTACTGATGATGAGGTTGCTTCACACGCTGATACCGATAATGAAATTGCAGATATGAATAATATCTTAGGTGCGAAGAATCTTTTGCCTGTAACAATGGTTTCGCAAGTTTTATCCGGAATTACATTTACTGTGGATGCTTCAAGCGGAGTAATAAGCGTAAGTGGAAGCAATTCTGGAAGTCCTTTTAGTGATGTTCTTGGAATAACTACACTAACTCCTGGAACATATAAAGTGACAACAGGACAGACACCTGAGTTAAATGCACAGATTGGAATAGCTATAACGGATGCTTCTTCTGGAACAATTATAGCGCGTAGTTGGAATGGAACTGAAGTTTTTACAATTTCTTCAAACACTCAAGTGAGATTTCATATAGAAGTAAATGTTACAGGAGCAATCACTTCAACAGTCGTTTATCCAATGTGTAGACCTTTATCAATTAAAGATGAGAAATATGTGCCATATGCACCGACTAACCGAGCGTTGACTTTGCGAGTTAGCAGTTTTGAAAAAAAGTTTAATACTCAAGTTAGTATGACCGTCCAACCAAATACGACATATTTTAATGCCGCTTCGTCTCAAAGTTGCGCAGCATTAAAAATCGGTTATCTTGTTGTGATGAACTTAGTTTTATCAGTTAAAGATAACGTGACGGTTCCTGCTGGCACATTAGCATGCACTATTACCAATGTTGGAGCAATAAGCGCTAACAGCTCGATTTTCCTCGGAGGTAATGGTACATCAAACATCACAAGGTTAATGCTTAGGAGAAATCAATCAAATTCCGATAATCTTGATGTTTACTTTATCGATTCTTATAGTAATAGTTCAATGAGAGCATCGCTTGTATTTATGGTCAATACTATTGTTTGATTGATGCATTTTATAAACATTGAGACCACGAGTTTAGGAAGGAGAGAACAGTGGGATTATATGAAAATACACAAGATGGATTAAAACTTATAGCGGGTTCGACTCTATATGCAGATTTAGCTGTGGGTTCGATTATACCTTTTGGTGGTTCTGTGATACCTACATCTTTCCTTCTTTGTGATGGAAGTGCTATAAGTAGAACAGGATATGCAGAGCTGTTTGCAGCTATAGGAACAGCATTTGGCACAGGTGATGGAAGTACAACGTTTAATCTTCCTGATCTAAGAGAGTCCGTACCAAAGGGTGCAGGAGAGACAGGACAGACAGTTGGCGCTCATGTAAAGAGCGGTGGTCTTGCTGTCGGTGAGTTCTTGGATGATAGAATACAAGACCATACGCATGAGCTTTCAGAAACACCTAATTTTTCTTATTTAACTGGTGAGGGAAACTATAAAGTTGTTCCTGTTTCTAGTGGTTCTACTCCAACTGGTACAGTCTCAAACACTTATAGATATGGTGCTACCACCGAAGTCAAATCAGTAGGTGTCAACTACATCATCAAAGCAAAACCGGTTGCAGTTCCAGCTGATTTCATCGATGCAGCAGAAGATTATATCGATGGAAAGTTAGCTGATAAGCAGTCAACATACGCAGCTGATTCTACAAAATGGGATGCAGCACCTACCACAGGAAGCACAAAGCCTGTCATAAGTGATGGAATAAAGACACAGTTTGATTTAGTACATAATGAGCTTTCTGATGTAAATAATATCCTTGGTTCAAAGAATATCCTGCCAAACAGTGCTACAACACAGGTAATAAATGGTATCACATATACTGTTGCAGCTGATGGTAGTGTAAATGTAAACGGAACAGCTACGGCTGATTCTATTTTGCATATTATTCCTGGAACGATAGGAAAGCTTAGCAATATATTCTCCAAGGGTGGAAATTATATTATCTCCGCAGGAACAACAGGAACAGGAGTTGATGTTTTCTTTGGTCTTGAGTACACAGGCACAACTTGGGATATTGGAGAATGGCTTAAATATACAACGCAGCTCTCAAAGGAAATATATATTGACGGAACGAAATTAAATAACAGTTCATCCTATATAGAGAGCTATATAAAGGTAAATAGCGGAACTACAGTAAGTAACATCAAAGTATATCCTATGCTTAGACCGTCGTCGGTTAGGGATGATACATATGTTCCTTATAGCAAGACGAATTATGAACTTACTGAGGAAAATAAAGAACTTAGTTCGGAAATTAGCAATTTTGCGCACACCGTGTCTGGCAATAAAGTTGATATAACACCATATAATTCAAGCTCTAATGCTTATACAGCGCAATCAGATGGATATTTATATCTAAATAATCAGAACAACCCTAACTTGACAATATTGGTATATATCAATGACTCAGCGGGTTATTCAATCGGTGGATGTAGACATTTTTCGGGCGGAACAACGTTCCAAATAACATCCTTATATGTCAAAAAAGGACTTAAGCTTTACAGAGCCGATGGTTCAAGTGCAGGCGTTGCATGGTTTTTCCCGCTTGAATCCTAAATTAATAGAGTTCCTTTAATCGAATTTCGACGATAAATTTGCTATAAACAAAAATATTTAATAAGTAAACGAATTTGTTTAGCTTTAGATAGGCATAAGCGGATAGAAGTAAGCTGTTCTATGGTCAGTTGTTCCGCCCAATTTAACTTTTAAGCCCTTTCGGATAAAGAGTGCTAAATAGGGTGTTGAATATAAGCCTGCATTTGGCGGTGAACTTACATTCAATACATCACGATTTGTATTTTCAATTTGCAACCAAGCATAACGACCTTGTGCATTATCAAACGTTATTGTAACGTAACCATCACAAGGAATTTCGTGCCAATAACTGTCTGTCCAACTTGTGAACCCCGTTGTATCGAGCTTGTAAGATTGGTTCGCTAAATTGCTATATTACGAAGATCTTAACTTGCTGGTAAGAGAATATATTATCTTTTAAAACGCAAAAAACGCTTATTTTAGGGAAAAGCTAACTTGCTTTTAATTTGCTGATATACCATTAGTAGGTATAAACAGTAACGCTGATGCTACGTGCAAAGGCTGTTGGTTTTTTAGATACATAAAGAATCTAAAATAGGAACTCAAATGATTTGAGTTGTTATTGAAAGAAATTAAACCTCCTGTCAATATAATGGCAGGAGGTGATTTTGTGGAAGAAGTAATAAACAAAATTGTAAATGCGATGGATGATTTAACTCCGGAGCAGATAAGGAAATTAAAGAATGTATTGGTTATAAATCTCAGCAACCGATATGAACAAAAGAACGAGGTTTGTACAAGCTTAAGTAGTTGGGAGATGCTATTAAATAATTATCTTGGCTGTAAAAAGCTTGAAAACTGTTCTAACGGTACGCTAAAGAACTATCAGAGAATTGTAAGGATTATGTATTCTCAGATAGGAAAAGATATTAGGGATATAACAGCTAATGATCTTAGATTGTTTATGGCAAGATACATTGAGCAGCGAAAGATTTCTACACGATATTCTGAGACGATAAGGCTTACGCTTTGTGCGTTTTTTCAATGGTGTCAGAATGAGGAAATCATAACTGCGAACCCGGCTAGAAAGTTGCAAAGAATAAAGATTCCTAAAATGCTTAGAAAGCCCTACACAGCAGAGGAAAGGCTAAGGCTTACAAGAGCTGCTAAAAATATAAGGGACATAGCAATAATGGAAGTACTTTATAGTACAGCTGCTAGACTGGGTGAGATTTTAGCATTGAATATAGACGATATCAAATTTATTGGAAATAAAGCTGAAATCATCATCTACGGGCAAAAAGGCAAGGCAGAAAGAAAGGTATATCTTTCAGAAGAAAGTGTCTACTTTCTGAGAAGATACTTGGAATCAAGAACTGATAATGATCCAGCACTTTTTGTTTCTTTGCGTAAACCGCATAAGAGGATTGATGAAAGAGCTGTTCAGCGAATGATAAAGGATATAGGTGAAAGATGTGGAATTAAGGCACATCCTCACAAGTTTAGAAGAACACTCTTAACAGACATGAGTAAGCGTGGAGCAAGTATTCAGGATATTAAGGAATACGCCGGTCATGCAAAGATTGAAACGACTATGCTTTATGTTTCTGTTAATGAAGAATCGGTCAAAGCCGCATTTGATAGATTTATAAGTTGAAAATACTAAAATATAGGCTTTTAGAAGCTGTCCGAGAGGATGGCTTATTTTGCGTGTATTTTTTTATAAACATTTATGAGAAGACGAAAGGAGAAGTATTATGTTTAGACTTGTTGAAATCACAAGGAGTGCGGATAATGAAACTCAGGCACTAAGAGAGTATGCATCAGAGGTAGAAGCAAGTGGAGAATTGCATTACAGGCTTGGAACAGCAATGAAAGATGAAAACACTCAGGTAAAACTTCTTCTCTTGCTTAATAATATCGGTGAGGTTGTAGAAAGCGGAAGCCATTTTAAGACTCATGAAGTTGAAGAAGTAGTTGAAACTGAGAATGGCGAAACGGAGACAATCACCACTGAAGTAGAGTATGAGGTTAGCCCAAGACTTATCGACGTAAAGGTAACAGACAGTGAAGTTGGTAATATTGCCAAATACGATACAAACCTCGATGTAGTAGCAAACTATCATAGCAAGCTTGGTTCTGCTAAGAAAAACGCAGATGTAAAAGCAATTATGCTTAGAGGTATCGATGGCAAAGGAAACCAGCTTGAGTATACATATTGGGTTAGACCGGCAACCGTACCTAGTGAATCATAAATGAGGGCAGAATATGTTTACAACGGGACAGATTTGGGGCTTTTTAGTTGTACTTATAGGACTTATCCTTACGATATTAAACATCATAGAGAAAGCAATCCTTCTTAAAGCAAGGTCGAAAGAACCACAGGCAAAATTAGAGAGCAGGATAGTGGCTCTTGAAACATGGAGATTAGAAGTGAACCAGAGACTTGATAAGGACGAAGAACACTTTGACAAGATTGATGAAGGAAACAAGGTGACGCAGCAGGCGCTTCTTGCGTTAATGGATGCTGCCTTGTCGGATGATGGAAGCAAGGGTGAACTTAAATCAGCAAGAAAAGACTTATATGAATATCTGTCAAAGAAATAGAAAGGAGACACTATGAAACTTAGTGATTTTTTGGCTGCCTTAAAGAGTCCTAATGTGCAGGTTGTTGTAACTGACTTGCAGGATGTTGAAATATGTAAGATTTTTGCAACGTCTTACACAGCACTTGATGAATCAGTAAGTGAAAGGACTATCAATAGATGGACCATTAACAGTGCAACGAATATAGGAATTGTGCTGAATGACGCAACATAAAACATTGGACTTCGGTTCTAAATATGCTAGAATAGCATGGATGCTACCAAAAGCGGTAGGCGGTTGGCTCTTTGCCAGGTAAAACCTGAGAACTCCCTTGTTAAAAGGAGGTGTTTCATGGGAAATCTGCTATGGAGCTTTGATGCTAAGACTATTGCTTATAACTTTGAGTATGGACTTAGTGATAATGGGGGCAATAATCTTCGTTATCGCAGTCATCTTAAAGTTCAAGAGATAAATTTTTCCATCAAAAAAGACCGCTGAACACTTTGGACGAGTAGGAAGCGATCTTTTTTGATTGCAACTATAAACCAGAGCTAACCGTCTATCGGTAGCATCTTTCTATAACATAATAACATAAATTAACCAAATAGCAAAATCTTTCCATAATGTTTGCAAACCAAACTATCCCCCCATGATTGGTTTGCTCCTCCTCTAGGACATCTATGTTTCATCGCATAGGTGTCTTTTTTGTCTGCTAGGCAAAACGATTTCCTCTTACTAGGGCGTATGGTGGTCAAACATCATGCGCTCTTTTTCTTTATCTGCCAGGGTGAAGAACGCATTACAAAACCTCCGGGTGTGTATCTGTCAAAGGATATGCACCTTATCTACGCTCAGATTTATTCTGGGCGTTTTTTATTGTCATAAAAAGAACCTGAGAGAACAGTAAACACGCCATGAGGTTAGAGAAAACCCCAACAAAAAACACGAAAAGGAGAACACAGAAGATATGAAGAACAAAGTCAGAACCAACGAATTGTTACCTATTAACTTGCAGTTTTTTGCCGAGGATGCAGCTGAAGGGGCAGATGAAAGCTCTGTATCGACGGACGGAGAAGGAAAATCTGAACCTGATGAAGGCGAACCATCCAAGAGTTATGAGGATGCGTTAAGTGAGATAGCAGCAGCTAAGGCAGAAGCTAAAAAGCTAAAGGCAGAAAGGGACGCAGCGCTTAAAAAGACGGGTGAAATTTCCAAACAGCTAAGAGCAAAGATGTCTGAGGATGAACTTAAGGCAGAACAGGATGCACAGGCTAAAGAGGAAAAAGAAGCTCATATCAAAGAGCTTGAGCAGTACAAGGCAGAGAATGAAGCACTTAAACGCTATAGGCTTCAGGGCATGTCTGATGATCTTGCTACTAAGGCTGCAAAAGCTGAGATAGAGGGTGACATGGATGCACTTGCTGATGTTCAGAAACAGCATACACAGTCTCTTATCAAAGCAAAAGAAGCTGAATGGAAAGCATCACGTCCACGCGTAAACGTTGGCGATGATGAAGATTCTTCAATGACAAAGGAAGAGATTTTAGCAATTCAGGACAGAAACGAACGTACACAGGCAATTGCTTCTCATCTTTCTTTGTTTACAAAAAAAGCATAAAGGAGAAGAAAAAATGGCAGCTGAAACTAATCTTATTAAGAAAGCCGACCTTGCTAAGGCAAGAGAGCTAGAGTTCGTTTATCGCTTCACCGACAGTATTAAGAAGCTCGTTGAGGCACTTGGAGTAACCAGAAAAGAAGCAAAGGTTGCAGGTACATACCTTAAGGCTTATAAGGCAACAGGTACTCTTCAGGATGGACTTGTTGCTGAGGGCGATATCATTCCTCTTAGCCACTATAAGACTGTTCCTGTTAACTTCGGTGAGATTCCTTTCAAGAAATGGAGAAAGGCTACATCTGCTGAAGCTATCATCGAGAAAGGTTACAATCAGGCAGTTACAATGACTACTGATGAAATGCTCAAGGATGCTCAGAAGGGTATCAAGAAGTATTTCTTCAACTTCCTTTCACAGGGTACAGGACTTGCATCCGGAACAACATTTCAGGCAACACTTGCAGCTATCTGGGGACAGTTACAGGTTCTCTTTGAGGATACAGAGATTGAGGCTGTATACTTCATGAACCCTCTTGATGTTGCAGATTATCTTGGCTCTGCACAGATTACTGTTCAGCAGGTATTCGGAATGTCTTATGTTGAGAACTTCCTTGGACTTGGAACAGTTATTCTCAACTCAAATATTCCGAAGGGAACTATCTACGGAACAGCTAAGGAGAACTTGGTTCTTTACTTTGTTCCTGTAAACGGCGCTGATCTTGACGAAGTATTTGAGTTCACATCTGATGAGCTTGGCTACATCGGAATCCATGAGCTTCCTGATTACAAGACAATGACAGCTGAGGATGTTGTTGTATCAGGTATCGTTCTCTTTGCTGAGAGAATCGATGGTATTGTTGTTGGTGAGATTGGTGCTACTGTAGCACCTACAATCACAACTCCTGATGTTACAATTGATCCTACAACACATGTAGGAACATACACAATTCCTGTTGGCGGAAGAGACACTATCCATATTAAGGTTGCACCTTCCGGAACAGAGTTTACTGTTACATCTTCTGATACATCTGAGGCAAAACTTAAGGTTGAGGATGGACTTCAGAATAATGACATTATCATTACAGGTATCGATAGCACAACTTCTGGTGGCACAGATACTCCTGTTAGAATTACATGCACTGCTGGCAGCACATCAATTTACATCGATGTAACTGTTTCAGCTAGTGCTTGATAGAAAGAAGGGGAAGGCGTATGCAGTATGAAGTAATTAGATATTTTACTGATGCGCAGGATAACGAGTATGCTTACCGCGAGGGTGATATTTACCCTCGCGAGGGCTATACCGTTTCAGATGCGCGTATAAAGGATCTGCTTAGCGGAAACAACTTTCAGAGAGTACCACTTATCAAGCGTGTGACAAACTCAAACGTTAAGAAAGAGAAGAAAGTTGAAGAAGCTAAGGAATACACAGCTGAAGACATCATGAAGATGCCTTATATGAAGCTTAAATCTGTTGCAAGACAGAATAATGTCGATGTTAAGGATAGAGAAGCTGTTGAAATAAGAAATGAACTTATTGAGAAGTTGGGGTTAGGAACATGACAAAGAACGAGATGCTTGATGAGATTTTCGAAAACTTAAAAGTGGAGATAAATGCGGATGATTCTCAATCTGACAAGGTAAATGAAACTCTTTTAAGATTGAAAGTCGAAGGAGCATATCGCGATGTCAAAAGGGCGAGGAATTATCCAAGTCACTATGCCGAAGCATGGGTTGAAAATGACATGCTAAATTATTATACCAACATAGAGGCAGTAGCCAGATATGACTACAATAAGGTAGGAGCTGAAGGGCAGTCTACGTATAGTGCTGACGGGACAAGCATTCAGTATCTTAGCAGAGACAGTCTTTTCAGGGGAGTATATCCTATCTCAAGATAAGGAGGGCGTTATGAGAGTTGCAAGACGAATAAAGCAGCGTATGTATTATGCACTTCTTATAGGAAAAGAACCTATCTATGAACGGGATGATAATGGAAATATCATATATAGAATTCATGCTGGCGAGAGAATTCCTGTAGAAACAGGTGAATTTAAGGATAAATATTCTGAGCCAATAATGTTCTTTAATTCAATCTCAGGACAGCTTACGGAAAATGAGTTACAGGCATTTGGAACGCAGAACATGGCAGATGCAAAGATGACTTACAAAAGAGGGCAGTATCCATTCAGAACCGGTACACTTATTTGGAAACAATCTGAGATTAAGTATATCGATGATGAGATAGATCCGTCATCTGCGGATTTTAGGGTTATGGGTGTTATGAATGAAGGACAGCTCTTTTGGAAGGCAATGATGCAAGCGGTATCTAATAATGAAGGTTGAGCTATATCTTAATGAAAAAAGTGTAAATCATGCCATAGGACAGATAAAAGCATATCGCGACAGCTTGGCTGCAAAGAACGAACAGTTTGTTTATGAACTGCTTAATATCGGTATAAATGTAGCTAAAGAAAGAGCGAGCCACAATGGATATGGACAGTATATTACTTTTTATAAAGAAGGGACGGGCGGAATTACTACTATAGGTTATCTTGTAGGTGAAGATACTCAAAAGATAGTTACGCAGTGGCAATATGATAAAAAAGGTTCAATAAAAACTGCTGCAATCAGCCCTATTCTTTTTGCTGAATTTGGTAGCGCCAACTATGCAAGAGTTCCTTTTGACATAGATGGAGTTGGACAAGGTACTTTCCCCGGACAGACACATGCTTATGATGGTTCATGGTGGGTTAAGAAATTAGATCCAAGCACAGGAGAATATGTATGGACAAAGTGGAGCGGTGTAACGCCGACTCAGCCGATGTATCATGCAGAAATGAAAATGTATGAGCAGATTTACAACGTAGCGAGAAAGGTGTTTAGGACAGATGGTAGATGAAACATGGTATGACAAGATTGAATCTTATATATTGACCATTCTTAAGTACGAGCTTGTACAGAAGTCTTCAGCGCCATTTCCGAAACTTACCTGTACTACTTCTAATCAGGAAGAATCGCTTGAACTTGTTGGCGATTTCCCAACCATGTACGTACATATGTTATCTCCGTATGAAATTGGAAGGGATCTTACTAATGACAATGTAAATGGTATTAGTTGCACTTTTGAGCTTACTGTTTATTCAGATAAGTCAGAAAAAGAGTGCAGACAAATCATAACCGCAGGCATTCAGCAGATGAAGAAACTGCATTTTAATGTCGAAACGTTTCCTGATCCAAGAACATCAGACAAAAAGTATATTGCAATTACAAGGCTTAACAGAGTGATTGCAAGCGGTGATAAGGAATTAGTGCCGCAAGATGAATGATTTAGCTCACATGAGCTTTTCATAGAAAAACAAAGAGAGGAGTAATCCTCTTTTTTAATGCCATTTTTGGCAGAAAGGAGAAAATATGGCAGTTCAAGAGGCAGGTCTGTCCACATTAGGAGTTAAATTTGGATACGCCGTTGAGACTGTTGCGGGAACACAGCCCTCAGCATTTACACAGCTTGAAAGATGTAATGCAATTGCTGGTATCGAGTTGTCTACAGAGACTATCGACGCTTCAGCTCTTGAAGATTACATCACCAAATATATCGCAGGTAGACAGGATTCAGGCGGTGAGTGGACAATCACATTCAACTACACAGCTGAAGTAGCAACACAGCTTCAGACAATGATCTCAGCTTATAACACAGCAAAGGCATCTAACCTTAAGACATGGTTTGAGGTTTGGATTCCTAATGCAACTAATGGTTTCTATGTAGTTGCACAGCCCCCTCAGAGACTTCCTATGCCGGAGTTCTCACAGAATGAGCTTCTGACAATCGAAGTTGGATTCGCTGTTGAGGATTACAAGGGTGAGCTTACAGCAATTGAGCCGACAGCGGCGGGGTAAATAGCTCTGGTGGAAGTGGCAATCAGAGCGGTAACTCTAGTCAGACCACTGGTTATCTTGATGCAACAGCACTCGGCGCAATGTCTGATTCTGATATTCTTACTCTTGCAACACAGAGAGGTTACACAATAGGAGCAGATTCGGATACAACTGAAGAGATCATAAATGACTTCCTGGATGAGCAGGAACTTAAGTATCCGTTTACTCAGGCGGAACTTGAAGAACTTACGGTTAATGAAATCGAGGCTATTGCAACAGCAAGAGGTTACACGATAACCGAGACACTTAAAGCAGACATTATTACTGAGTTTTTGTCTATACAAAATGCTTGACGGAACATGGGGCGGCTTTCGGGCTGCCCCTTTCCCTTTAAGCATTTAGGGGAAAGGAAAAGGATTATATGAGAACTTTTTTGATTAATAACAAACGATATGTAGCAAAAGAATTTACTTTCGGTGCAGTAAGACAGCTTGAAGGTTATGGGCTTTCGCTTACTGATGTACAGAATAAGCCAATGACTCTCGCAGCTGCTTATCTTGCATTCTGTGCAGGTATCAATATGGATGCAGCTGATAATGAGATTCAGGAGCATGTTATCAAAGGCGGAAATCTTGATGGTATTTTTGAAGCTGTCACAGAGGCTATGAATGAATCACGTTTTTTTCAGGCGCTCAACAAAAAGGCAGAGGCGGAGGAAGTTCAGGATATTCCGGAAACACCAGTAGTTCCGATTCAGGAAATTCCTGTTCAGCCAGTGACAATAACACCGGTAGGAGAGACATTCGTTCAGTAAAATATAAAACTCTTACCGAAGAATATGAGAAAGAACTTTTACCTTCAGTATTGGCTTTGGGATATTCATATTGGGATTTTTGGAATATGAATCCAAGGATATTAGAACCGATACTTGAGGGATATAAACTTAAACGAAAGATAATAGATGAGAATCAATGGCTTTTGGGCGGATACATTTTCGAAGCTGTATCTATTGCTATTGGAAATATGGCAAAGAAAAAAGGTCAAAAGCCAAATAACTATTTTGAAGAAATCAAAAAGCCAGCATTGCAAACAGTTAGCTCAAATAACGGAGAACTAACTGAAGAAGAAAAGCAAAAGAGGCTTGATCGTCTTGTAGCAGGACTAAGAATAAAGCAGGCAAACTTTGAATTGGCAAAACAGCAAAAGAAAGGGCAGTGATTTAGGTCGCTGTCCTTTTCTATGGGGATGAATACTATGAATGTAGATTCATTAAACATACAAATTAAATCAAGCGCAACTGATGCTAAAAATTCTATAAATGGTCTTGTCGATTCTCTTAAATCATTAAATAGGCAACTTGGCTTAAAAGAAGGCACCAAATTTGTAAATACAATCAATGCTATGTCAAGTGCTATTGAAACCCTTACGAAAAATGTCAATGGAATGGGTAACATGGCATCCGGCTTAGATAAAGCAACTGAAAGTGCTGAAGGTGTTTCAAAGGCAACGCAGAATGCGACAGATAATACCAAACAATTGCTTGCTGTTGTAGATAAGGTATCTAAAGAGTTTGGTGATTATTCCAAAATGGTTGATAGAGCATTTCAATTGGATACTCATCAAGCGTTCGATTCAAAGCCTTTCGCAGATGTAACAAAAAAGACAGAAAAGCTGCTTCCCGCGACTACACGAGTTACAGAACAGATAGAGAAGTTAGTTAAAGATTTTAATGCTATAAATCCTACTCATTTTGATAACATGGAGGAAGGTGCGAAAAAAGCCGTAGTACCGATTGAGGAACTGCTTAATTCTATTAGGAATTACAAGAAAGTTATTTCGGAAACAGAGAGTGGAAAACGTGCATTTGATCTTAAATTATACAATGATGCAGTAGTAGGGCTAAATAAAGCAAAAAAAGCTGTTGATGAGTATAAGAAATCACTTATTGGAGCAGAAGAAGCAACTAACACTTTGTCCGAAAAGATGACATCGCTTAATACAAAAACAGCGGTATCATCTATTCCAAAAGATTTTAAAGAAGTATATGAAAATGCATTAAAATCAGCTCAGGCTGCGGAAGAGTTAGCAAAAGGAACGCATAAAGCAAAAAGCGAGATTGAACAGCTGCTTGAAAAGTACAGGGAATATAAAAAGCTTATTTCCGAAATGGAAAGCGGAAAAAGACCTTTTGATGAAAATGAGTATAATGCAGCGGTTAAAGGCTACAACCAGGCTAAAAATGCAATCGAGGAATACAAGAAATCTCTTACTAAAGTACCTGATAAGCCAAAGGCATTTTCTTTTGCACAAGACCTTTTACCTCGGCTTGTTGTGCTTGAAAAGGAATTTGATAACATTGCAGGCAAATTAAACATGTTGGCGGGCAAAGGCGTTGCATTATTTAAACTAATGGTTACACCGCTTAAGCTTGCGGCAAAGGAATATGTTGAAAAATTCGAGAATTTAAAATCAGCAGTAGAAGGTTTTCGTGACCATATAATATCAAGTTTAAAAAGAGTATCGCAATTTTGGGCTAGAACGATGCGCACATTTACCTTTATGCTTGTCAGAAAAGCAATTACAGCAATTATTTCTGAGGTAAATAATGCTATAAAATCTTTAGCTCAGTTTTCAAATGCAATGGGAACTCAGTTTAATCAGAGTATTTCTAATCTTGTTGCTGATTTCCAGTATTTAGGTCGCTCTATTGTAAGTGTTTTCGCGCCTTTGTTAGAGACAATCACACCTATTATTGATGCCATTGTTGAGAAGATTGCAACGCTTCTTTCATATATAGGTATGTTATTTGCTGTATTAGGTGGAAAATCATCTTTTACAAAAGCAAAGAAAGAAATGGTTAATTATGGAGCAGCCGCTGGCAAAGCTGCTAAATCCGTTAGTACTCTGACAATGGGAATAGATGAACTTAATATTCTTTCAGAGAACAAAGGTGGTGGCGGTGGAGATGGTGCTTCTAATCCGCTTTCAGGATGGGAAGAAATTGATATTCCGGATGGCGTTAAGCACATTGCCAATATGCTTAAGAAAATGTGGGATGATTTTATGCGTCCTATTAAAGCCGCCTGGGAAAAGATGAAGGACTACTTCAAAAAAGCATGGACTTATATGCTTAACCAGGCAAAGAAGCTCGGTAAATCTATCTGGGATGCGTTTATTGAAGTATGGAACGAACCTAAAACCATTGAAATGATCGCTAATATTTTTGGAATTATAGCTGATTTGATGTTTGTTATTGGCAATCTTTGCAAAAATTTTAGAGAATCTTGGGATGAAGTGGTTGATGGTGCTACCAGAGGAGTTCATATATTTAGGGGTATCCGAGACATTTTTGCTGTTCTTATTGAACATGTAAGAAATGTAACGAAATATATGATTTATTGGTCGGACAGCATTACCTTTGATCCATTACTTGACAGTATTATCAAGTTACTTCATTCGTTCTATGACTTGGCTGATTTTATTGGCGGTGTATTTGAAGATGTAATGAAAAGAGTTGTTCTTAAATACATCAAATGGATGATTGAAGAGGGAATACCTCATCTAAATCACAAGATAGCAGAGATAATTGATGCATTTGATTTTGAAAAGATTCGTCAGGATTTAGTGCCTCTAGAAGATGCATTTGAACGATTACTTGAGCATATACATACAGGTGTTACTGATGCATTAGGAAATCTCGGTTTACAAATTGCTGAATTTACAAATTCAGAAGAGTTTACAGATTTCCTACAAAGACTTGCCGATATCATGGATATGTTTTCCTCGGAAGATGTTGAAAAGATATTGACTGGAATAGGCATGGGAATTTTAGGAGTAGCTGATGGATTAGTACAGTTTGTAAATTCTGATCTATTCATGTCGTTTCTTGAGAAGCTTGATGAGTGGCTTGAAAATGCCACGGCAGAAGATATTGCTACCTTACTTCAAAGAATTGCCTTTGCTATTGGATTATTTAAGTTCGGTGCTTTTGCAGGCGAAGGATTTGCAGGATTCCTTAGATTTGCAATGATGCTGAAATCTTGGACAAATCTAAACACTATTGCAGAGGGGTTAACAGCAACAGGAGCAGGAGCTTCTACAGCGGCAGGAGGATTTGCAGCTCTCGCTGAACCTGCTCTTTTAGTGGCTGCGGTATTGGCATTAGTTGTAGCTGCAATTTATTCATTGGTTAGTTCATATGGCGGATTAATCGGAACACTTGATGAACTAAAGAAAAGATTCAGCGACTTAAAACAAAAGATGGTCGAGTACGCAGAACAAAAAGGTTTGTTTGATGCAGTGGATAGGCTTAAAGAAACCTTTGGTAAATTGCTTGAAAAGCTTGGCGATTTAAAGGATTTCTGGGACATTCTTTTGACTATAGCGTTCAAGGTTGAAGAGGTCTTTGGAAAAAGACTTGTTAATGCAATCAAGATTCTTGTATTTATTGTTGAACGTTTCATCAATCATATCAATAATCTGATTGATATCCTTGGTGGCGTATCAACAATGATTAAAGGTGTTATCTCAGCAATACAAGGTGTTCTTACCCTAGATTTCGATAAAGCTAGTGAAGGTCTTGATAAGATAGGTGAAGGCTTTAAAAGGGCAGGAAAAGCGGCTGTTAATGATTTTGTTGATACGATGCTTCCTCAATGGGATGCAGTCAAGGATAAGATTACGAAAAAAGCTTCTGGTACATTAAGTGCTAGTTTAGCTGGAATTCCTGATCTTACAAAAGCAACTGCTCAAGCAACTGGAACGGCTATTGCTGATAATGAGGCAGCTTCATATACAGCAGCTATTCAAGCGTTACAACCATCATTAGAAACATCTAATGCAATGATGGTTGCGGGTGTGCTTAAGAGTGTAGAAAAAGCAGATTATGCATCGGCAGGAAACACATTTGCAACCGGACAATACACTGCTTACACAGATAGCATAAATAATACAGATTTTGCTTCGCTTGGAACACTTTGGAATACGATGACTGGTGATGCGTTAAAGAATTCAAGCTCTGTATTCAATGATGCTAACACAGAAACATCCGAAGCAGGTGCGGCACAGTTTAGTGATGCTTATATGAATTATATGAACAATACAAGCACACTAGGACAAGGCATGTCTGATTATGGTCAAACAGTTGGGCAGACCTTTATCGAATCAGCTAATGCTGGGCTTTTGGATAATATGGGCTTAACAAAAGATGTTATCGGCAAGTGGTTTGATATTATTCAGGAAACTATGGATGACAATATGTCAAGGGTTTTGAATTCGGGATTCTTTGAGAAATTCATTAAAACCTTCGAATCAGGATTAAGCCCAGATAGATTCAAAATCATAGGAACATCAATAACGATTGCGATTGCGCTTGGTGTAAATCAGGGCATGTACGCAATGAATACTGTGCTTAGTAATATCTTCATGTCTATGACACAGACAATCAATACATATATTGTTATGCTAAGCACAAATATTCAAACAATGCTAATGCCTATGTTTGCAACCGTCTTTGCTTCATTTATTACTTGGTTCGATGAAGCCATGAGCATGTGGTGGAATGAAAAAGTGGTATTCTGGTTCACTGCATCAAAATGGGATGAAGAGATATTCACACCGCTTGCAGAGAATATTCATGGACACTTTGAACTTTTCACTACATGGTGGGATACATCAATGAATGCATGGTGGGAAGATCAAGTAGCACCTTGGTTTGAAGAACAAAGATGGACGGATGAATTCAATCATATTCTTGATGCGGCTAAAGCGGTATTTACTTTGATTGAGGAACATATTCAGCAACACATGGAAGCAGCTCAAGAAATAGTAGAACATTCTTGTGATAGCATGAAAGAAGCTATAAAGAGTGTCATGGATGAGATTGATGAGCTTATTGAAAAGTTGAATGAAGTTCCCAGTGAAGTTTCTTTCCATGCACCATATGGTTTTGCAAGCGGTGGTTTTCCTTCAACCGGTTCGTTATTCTTTGCAAATGAAGCAGGACCAGAACTTGTTGGTACTATTCATGGAAATACTGCTGTTGCAAACAATAATGAGATTACAGGAATTAGGGAAGCGGTACTTGCAAGCGGAAATCAAGAATCAGAACTTTTAGCTAGACTTATCACGATAACGCAGGCACTTCTTGATAAAGAGCCTGTCGTTATTGATGATAGGGATATAGCAAGAATGGCTACAAGCGGTCAAGGTAGGCTTGGAATGAATATAATAACTTGATTTAAAGGTGGATGTCTGTCAAAGGGCATCCACTTATTTTATTGGAGGTGTGAGATGGCATTTCTAGAAGTTAATGGAGTTGAATTACCGTGTCCAAGTGTAGGACTTGAGATTATCTTAAGTGATGCTGTTAATTCAGGTCGAAATGCTAACGCAGAGGTTATTGCAGAAAAGGTGGGCAAGACAAACCTTAAATACAATAACCTTATGTGGAAATGGCTTACACCTGATGAATGGCACCTTATATGTGATTTATTTTCAAATTTCTTTGTTACTGCAAAAGTATGGAGTCCGCTTAAAAATGATTTTGTAATGCTTAAGATGTATCCGGGCGATAGATCAGCGCAGGTATATTGGCTTGATGAAGACCATACTAAACCAATGAACTTTATGGATTGTAAGGTCAATATCATTGATTGTGGACTTGTAGAACGATGAGGGCTAACAGATGCAAGCAGTAAGTTCAGCATATAGAGCAGAGCAAAAAGAATATTTACGAGAAGAAGGATATATTTGGGTATATCTAGGCGTTATTTCCAAAGAAGCTCAGTCATATGGTAAAGCTAATGGAACATTTACGATGTATTCTTCACCTCAACTTGTTACTTCGACTGTAAATTTCGAGGGATATTATGCTATTCCAGAAGAAAATTTTATAAAAGCAGATGGCACACAGTATTTTTTGCCAAGAAATAAGAACTCTGTAGCTTTATATCAAGGTATAGTAACTCAGGAGATGTGCGACGCAGTTACTTTTACATTTGGAAAATACACTCACCTTGACATCAAGGGGCTTACTATTGATTTTGGTGAGTTTTATCCTACAAGTTTTGATATAACCAATGGGACATATACATATTCATATACCAATGACAAGCCTGGCGAATGGGTTACAGAAGATATTTTTAGAGACACAGATCATATAACAATAACTCCACATGCAATAGTAGGAGGGCAGAAGAGATTAAGAATATTATCAATTCTATTTGGTATTGGACTTATGTTTGATAATAATTCGCTTATTGCGACGTCATGGAAATCCGAATGCTCACATATTTCAAATGAACTACCCACAAAATCTTTTTCATTTTCCATTGATAATATAAGCAAAAAGTTTGCTGCTGATGATCCTAATTCATATCTTGCTTTCCTTGAAGAACAGCAGGAAGTTGAGTTTGAATATGGACGAAATCTTTCCGATGGGACGCTTTATACAATTCCTGGTGGAAAATTAAGGCTTAAAACATGGTCAAGTGATGATATGCAGGCAAATTTCAATGCAGTAGGATTTCTTGATTATACAGAAACAAAGTACTACAAAGGCAAGTATTATCCTAATGGGATTTCGTTTTATGACCTTGCTGTTGAAGTATGTCAGGATGCAGGGATAGACAATTATAGAATTGATAATTACTTGCAGACAATGCATACAAAGAATCCTTTACCTGTAGAGAAGCATAAGAACTTATTGCAGCTTATAGCAAATGCAGCTCGTTCAATCATGCGAGAAACAAGAGATGGTGGTATAGAGATAAAGAGTTCGTTTACGCCGGATATCGTAAGTGTAACAACAAATGGTCAAACTATTTATTCAAATGCTGGAAATGTAGTTGACGCGGACATTACAGTAAGTGATTATGCAACGTCTGAGAAAGATTTTTCACGTATAGATGGTTTGCATTATTTCTTGCCTAGAACATCAAGTACATATGCGGCTACTGGCTTTATTTCATCTCATGTTTCGGATGCGGATGGAGAATTTATAACAAAACCTGAGATAACTATAGAATGGGAAACTGCTTGGACATTCTTTGGAATGAGCATGGCATTTTATAACGTTAAACCAAACAGTCTTACAATCTATGCTTATCATTACAACGACCTTGTAAGTACTAAAGAATATGATGAACTTGATTATATGACTGCTATTGAAGATGCATTCATGGATATAAGCAAACTTCGTATCGTATTTAATAGCACAAGTCCATATCAAAGAATTCATCTTTCACATATGGCTTTTGGAGATATTACAGATTACGTCATTGATTATTCAGATATGACAGCATCACCAACAGCCTCCGTGGCAGAAAAGATAAAGAATGTAAACGTTACATATTATGAATACAGTTACGGAAGTTCACAAAAGAAGATAAGTTCAACAATGGCTATAGCAGGGACTAACATTGTCACATTCAACAATCCTGCACATAACTACTCATTAAGCTATGCAGGCGGTCAGACGGGAACTCTTACTATTATAAATAGCGGTGCTTATTATGTTGAATTTACTTCTACAATTGCAGCGGAAGTAAACATAAATGGTATTGAATTTGTTGTATCGACGAAAGAATTAACTCAGGAAGTAAGACAGATAGGAACAGATAAGACAGCTTCTAATATGCTCATTGATAATGCAACAGACGCACAGAATGAAGCAGAGTGGCTTGCAGAATATTTTGCAAACGATATTGATTATGTCATTTCATATCGAGGTGAGCCTGCATTAGATCCTGATGACCTTATCTATACAGAAAATAAGAGCATTGAAAGAAATCTTGTCAGGATAACAAGTACACAGATTGATACAAGTACCGGAATGAGCATGGCTTGTAAATTAACTGCAAGACGAGTAAGCTACGTACTTCCCGCGGTCGTAAGTTCTGCAATAGCTGGCGAAAGTGCTGTGCATTAAGGAGGCAATATGGCATATTCTAAACACGTATGGAGAAAAGGTGAGATAATCAGTGCCGAGAATCTTAACAATATTGAGAATGGTATTGCTAATGAAGAATCAAGAGCAATTGGAACGGAAGAAATCTTAGATGACAAGATTGATTCGAATAAAACAATTTCCGATGATGCTATCTCGACCGAAACAATAAGAGCTACTGAGGCAGAGAGTGAATTGTCAGAAAGAATCAATTCTTTGAATACAGACTTTACACTTCTAAAAAATTATGTTGATTCAAAAATGGCATCAACATATAAGGCGAGTGGTTCTATCTATTTTGCTGAGTTACCTGAACTAAGTGCAAATTATGTCGGAAACGTATATAACATAAAAGATGACTTTGTAACAACATCTGATTTCTATGAAGGTGCCGGTTATTCATATGTTGCAGGTACTAATGTAACAATAATAGAAATTGATGTAGATTCATATCATGTTAGACAGGTAGACCAAGATGAAAATCCTAACGAATTAGGGTTGTATGAGTATGACAGCCAGACAGATACATATTTCCTTACTGAAGATACATCCCCTGTAAGCGGGAAAACATATTACAGTAAGTTAACTGAGATTGAATATTATTATGATGTAATGGCATCTTCCATAGACACATCTCAGTTTGTAAAATATACAGACATTGCAACTAATAGCAAGGTGGGAATTTGTAAGCCTGATGGAAACAGCATTATAATGAATGACCGTGGAACATTTTATTACAACATAAGAAATCCGCGTGATGCAACTAGTATTATAAGTAATTTATCCCTTGCTGTTCATCATGCAGAGCTTGCAAGATATGGCTTTAATATTGGTGATTGGTTCAACGGAACAAATTATAGATACTTTATTGCTGGTTACAATACATTTCGCGGTAATCGTTCTGGTGCAGCTGATCCGGCAAGTTCAATTTGTTCAGATGTTGACCATATTGTTCTTATTTTCTCAGTAGGTCAGATGAAATGGCATGATTCTGGAACATCCGTAATGGATGTAGGATATGCAGGTTCAGATTATCAGGATTATTTAGAGACAACTGTTCTTGATAATGTTAAGTCGGACATGTTAGAGCTTTTTGACGGAGAAACAGGACTTGAGTATTTAAGAGATATAACCAAGTATTATCGAGGAAATGATGCTGAAACATCTCTTACAAGAGTACGTCATCAATATATCTGCGCTCTTACTGAAAGACAGATATTTGGCTCAACAATTTATTCTAAAGATCCTTTACAGACTGGTGAAGCATATTCACAGCTTGAAATATTCCAGAAATATCTGCCAGTAATGAGCCTTGAAGGTGGTTTTTGGCTTAGAGATATTGCATCAGAAACAACAGCTTGTTGCATCAATGATACCGGACTTCCAGGAACAGATACATTTGATAGCTTGAGAAACGGTGCAGCAATGATTCTATTTAGATAAGGAGTTATTATGGCTTGGACAACACCTAAAACTGATTGGAAAGCAGAATATAGTAATATTGAGATTTATTTGGGCGATTTCTTCAATGTTGAAGATTATAACCGTATCAAGAATAATCTTCAGTACATTGATGATAGAGCTAAAGAATTATTTTATGGGCTTCCGGTATTAAACCTTGGTGCTGACAAGCATTTCCCGATACCAGGAAGCCCTAATTTTAATAACGATAATATTTTTGCAGATGAGATAAATGCTATTGAGAATGGATTACAAGGGATACAGGATGTCATAGCCTTATTTGATTATGGAACAGCGAAGTTATTTTATGAGAATGGAGCATTTATTGATTACAACGAACTTAATAGGATAGAAAGTGCTTTGCTTGATTTACATGAGCATATCGAAAGTTCTATCGCAGGTAAGATGAGGCTTTCTTTCAGGCTTGGACAGACTGGAAGTACAATAAAAGTTTAAGGGAAAGGAAGGTAATGGATATGGACAAACTTACAAGCAGAAAATTTTGGATCTGTGTAGCAGCGTTCTTGGCAAGTGTAGCAACGTCAATTTCAGGAATTTCCACAAGTAATCAGACGGTTACTATTATCGGAACGGTTTGCGGAATTTTCTCAGCAGCTATCTATGCATTTTGTGAAGCATGGGTTGATGCAAAATCGCTTGATGTTGATATAAGCAAGATGCCTTTAGATGAAGATGAGGATGAGTAATGAATACGGTAGACAAGGTGCTTAAGATTGCATCCGATGAGGTTGGTTATTTGGAAAAATCGAAAGTTGCCTATCAAAAGAATCCGGATATTATCTATGAAAAGACTGCGGGAGCAGGAAATGACAATATAACTAAGTATGGTTATGAGATGAATAAGATATATCCTGCCACAATGGATAAGTTCTCTCTTTGGTGTGATGCATTTGTAGATTGGTGCTTTTATAAGGCTTATGGTGTAGCAACTGCAAAATCTTTATTAAATGGTGGCTTTGATGATTATACCGTTGCTTCATGCAAAATGTACGAGAAGTACGGTGCACTTGATAAAACACCGAAGATAGGAGATCAGGTCTTTTATACTAAAAATGGTAAATCAAGTGGATGCTACCATACAGGTATTGTTTATAACGTAGATTTGGAGTTTTTCTACACTATAGAAGGAAATACATCCAACGCTAATGCTGTTGTAAGAAATGGTGGCGGTGTTTCAAAAAAGAAATACAAGAAAAGCAGTTATATAGGCAAAGTGCTGTTCGGACATCCCAAATATGATTCTTTGCAAACTAAGACTATTGATGAAATTGCACTTGAAGTCATTGCAGGAAAATGGGGCAATGGAGCAGAAAGGAAGAAGCGTTTAACCGAAGCGGGATATAATTATGAAATTGTTAAGAAAGCGGTCAATAAATTATATGACAAGAGATAAAAATAAATGTATAATAAATTAGAAGTAATACTGAAAGGATAAGTTTTAATTATGAAAAGTGCAGCGGATAACTTGAAGAATGAATTGGGGATTGATATAGACAAGCCAATTCCTGCCTCTTTCAATGTGCCTTATTATGTTCATCAAGATGATATGAACAGACAGGAACAGAGCCATAAAATAGAAAGCAACTGGAAAAACGCAATCATTTGTGGACTTATCTTTGTCTATGTTATTACTATCTTTGGCTTTCTTATTTATGAATCAAACAAGCCAAGCACTCCGGTTACTGTCACGCAGACTACACCAAGTGGGAATAATAGTTCTTATATAGGCAGAGACAATATGAGTGTAAACACACCCGAAGCGACGGAATAATATATAGCTAGTTTTTTAGGGAGTTCCTAATAGGAACTTCCTTTTTTGTTGCCTTTTTTGAGGCAGAAAGGAGAAATATATGTCACTAAAAACTGATTATAAAGATGATATATTCAGCGGTGATCGTAAATATACCCAAGTAGACAATGGTGATGGTACTATATCATTTACTGATGTAACAGAATATGACCAGGTTGGAGACATATTTGGTGCGACTCAGATAAATGAGATTGATGGAAAGATAAATGGGCATGATACAAGTATTTCTACCATTAATTCAAGCATATCTACCATAAATACAAATATAAACAATCTTAATAGCGAACTTACAGCAAGTGGAACTAAGTTTTATTTCGATTACAAAAATGGCAAGTGGGGGTGGAATTCAAGCCCTGCGCGGGGTGCCGGTACATTTCACCCTTTTAAGCAATACAGTGCAGCTGGCTCATATTCTATAGATGCACTGTTTCATGTAGGTGGTTCAGAGAATGGTAAGGCAAGTACACAGTTGACACTTCCAAGAATGACAGATGATGGTGTTTTATCTCTTACACAATCTATCTTGTCAGGCTATCGTGGACAAACAACTGCGGTAGATAATAACACACACGGTTATATTACCTTTACCAATAATACGAGAGGCACGAGTATAGCTTATGGTAGAGATGGAAATTATCAATATTCAGTATCGATAAGTGGATATAATTTAACCTATTATGCTGGGGATATAATAACAGTTTACTGTGAAGCACAGCAGAAATCTTCTTGGCATGCATATGCTTATTTTGCTTATTCGCTTTCGGCATAATTTTATCGAGGATAAAATGAAATATAACGAACATAAAATACAGGATATGAAAAGATCAGATATAGAGAAGATTGTAAATGAATATGTTATTGGATTTAAGGCAAAGCGTAATCGCAAGTTGCTTTTGCTTAGATGGTGCGACGGACTAACTTTCGAGGAATTAGCAGAAGAACTGGACATGTCAGTAAGTCAAGTAAAGAAGATAACATATGAATATGAAAAGGTTTTATGCAAACATTTACGGGTAGAGGATTAAACCTCTACCCGCTTTTTATTTGTTCTTTGTTATTTCATCAAAGATTTTCTGAATTTCGTCCTTGGGAATATTCGGAATAGATGATTTAATGATATCTATTGATACGCCATTCTTATATAAGTTTTCAGCTATTTTTTTGCAAGCTTTAAGCTCAACTTGGTCTAATACATCACACATGGTACTACCTCCTTCCACGAGTTCTCCTTGTATACTCTCAAATCTATCATCATCAGTTAGAACAGAGAGAATTTTCAGGAGTGGATCTGGATACTCTATTTTTTCTGTTATTTCTGCAACTTTGCTTTTATCATGCATAAATTTTGCAAGAATCTTAAAGTCACTATGAAATAGATTATCGATTTCTTCATTGGACATATGAGCAATATCAAATACGTTTATATGATAATCGCTAACATATTTATCTAGGCATTTTGGAATGTCTAATCTTTCTTTAAGACTTCTTGGTGCACTCCAAGGCTTTTCGCCATAATACAATACTATTGTTATTACCGGATATCTGCTTGGATTGTCTTTGTCTAAGAGTTGGCTTCTGTATGAAGCGCCATCATAACCAATTACTCTCAAGACCATATCATTGTCTATTTTCGTTTGATTTTCAATGCCGATAATTGAAAAAATGACATCTTCTTTTACCCATCTTTTTGCAATATCACGTTCTTGCTCATGGAGCTTGCTGTCATCAGCTTTATATTGCGATTTCGTAGGTAGGTCTAATAATTCATCTTCTTTGATTGTTTGATTTCCTCCAAAGAGAGTTCCGTTGATAATATCGGCAAATATCTTGTTTATCTCTTCAAAGTGTTTTTCTGCAATGTCTTTAGTTCCCATTAAATCCCCTTGTAAAACTTAGTGAATGTCACAATATATTAGACATTCTGTAATTTCATAATAGCAGAAAGAGGGTAAAAGTCAAATTAACAAAATAATACTTTTTTAATACTTTATTCATACTATTACCGTATTTTACGCGGTTTTCACACTCTTTAAAATGTTATTAGAGGGTAAAGGTTATGGCTTACAAGCATTTCAATAATAATCCGAGGCATAAGCATAATGTGGGTGACTGCGTGATAAGAGCTGTATCCAAAGCATTACATATTTCATGGGAAACAGCCTACATCGATATGGTAATGCAAGGCTATTTAATGGCTGATATGCCATCATCAAACGCGGTCCTTAACTCATACTTGCGTACAAAAGGATTTACAAAGCATACATTACCTGATACTTGCCCTGATTGTTATAGTTTTGAGGATTTTGCAATAGATAACCCTCAAGGAACTTTTATTCTTGGAACCGGTACACATGTTGCAGCTTGCATTGATGGAATAATCTATGATGCATGGGATTCTTCTGATTGTGTGCCTATCTACTATTATGAAAGGGAAAATTATGAATTATCCTAATTATCCGAGTTATTATCAGAACTATCCAAATTATCAGCAACAGTATCAACAGCCTATTCAGGTATCTCAGCCCACTCAGTCTATACAGAACATGCAGAATCAGATTCTTGCATGGGTAAGCAGTGAAGAGGAAGGAACAAACTTTCCTTTAAGCCCTGGGCAGAGTATTTTCCTAATGAACCAGAAAGAACCTTATTTATATATGAAGTCTGTAGACCAGCTTGGTAAGACTACCTTTATCAAGAAGAGACTTATTGATGAGAGCGATAATCCTGAAAACAAGATTGATCTTAAGGACTATATAAAAAGGGAAGAGTTAGAGAATCTAATCACGGACAAGATACAGAAAGAGGTTGAGAAACGAGTATCCCAGATTTCATTTAAACCCACAAAGAAGAAAGTAGTTGAAGATGATGAGGAATAATATATGAATCCATTTTTTAATCCAATGATGATGGCAAGGATGAATCCTATGCAGAATATCATGAATGTGATGCAACAGGTTCGGCAGATTAAGCAGAATCCTAATCAGCTTGCAAGTCTTTTACAGCAAAGAGGAATGATAAGCAATGAGCAGATGAGTGATATTCAGAACATGGGTAATAACTATGAGCAGATAGGGCGGTATCTAATGAACAATGGGAAAATGCCGACTAATGTTCAGCAATATCAAGGGCAAGTAGAACAGGTTCAGAATATGATGAATCAAGGTTTTAATGCGCATAAAACATAAATATCTTAATGAAAGGAGTTCTATTATGAACGATGAGTCAATGGTAATGCCGGTTGCTCCTGCATATGGTGGCGGTGGCTTTGGCGGCGGTTTTGGCTATGGAAGTGACTTTTGGCTTATTCTTATCATCTTATTTGCTTTCGGCGGATGGGGTGGAGGATTTGGCGGTTTTGGTGCTAATAGCTTTGCAGCTGATGGTGCTATGCTTTATCCTTGGATGAATCAGGCTGAAATCACAACAAATGGATTCCAGAATCAGGCTACTAACACAGCTATCAATGGCTTGCAGAACTCTGTAACATCCGGATTTGGTGATGTACAGCTTGGTATTGCAGGCATCAATCAGAATATCTGTCAGACAGGTAGCGGAATAACACAGGCTGTCAATAATGGCTTTGCACAGGCTGAGATTGCAAACAACACAAGACAGATTGCAAATCTTCAGCAGGCATTCGCTAATCAGACAGCTATGAATCAGGGCTTTAGCGGTTTACAGACACAGCTTGCTACATGTTGCTGTGACAATAGGGCAGGACTTGCAGACCTTAAGTACACAGTTGCAACAGAGGCTTGCGCAGATAGATCAGCAGTCAATGATGCTCTTAGAGACGTTCTTGCTGCTAATACTGCATCAACTCAGAGAATCCTTGACCAGATGTGCCAGGATAAGATTGATGCTAAGAATGAGAAGATTGTTGAGCTTCAGAATCAGCTTACAATGGCTGAGCTTAGAGCTAATAACAATCAGCAGACTCAGACACTTCTTACAGACAATCTTGCACAGACAAATGCTCTTGAACAGTATCTTGCACCTGTTCCCAGACCTGCTTATATTGTTCAGAATCCTAATTGCTGCACAAATACATGCGCGTACAATTGCGGATGCGGCGTAGGCTGATAAGGAGGTATAGCTATGGCTGAGTATGTATACAATGCAGTTCAGGAAGTACAGCCGAATCAAAATGTATTATTGCAGAGCAGTATTCCTTGTGGAAAAGGCTATGTATATCATAGGGAAGGCTCAGGCATTCTTACTCTTAAAGGCGTAGTAAACAATCCTTCAGCGTGTTTTGCACGTTATCAGGCTACGTTTAATGGAAATATAGCAGTTCCTTCAGACGGAACAGTTGGTCCAATAGCGATTGCTTTAGCAATTAATGGAGAACCAATCCAGTCATCTAAAGCAATAGTTACTCCCGCAGCGGTTGCAGCAGATCCGCCAACAACTGCAAACTTTTTCAATGTAACATCTACGGCAATCATCACTGTACCTAAAGGATGTTGCTTTACATTATCAATAGAAAATGATAGTGAAGGAGCTACGGCAGCGGATGCAGCAACAGCTATACTTGTACAGAATGCAAATCTTACTATTACCAGGATTGCATGAAAGGAGCGCAGATGAAAGTATATGACCAGATAAGAGATATGCTGTGCGATGAGCTTGAAGGGATTGCGAAGAAGAAAGAGCTTACTACTAATAGCCTGGAAGTCCTTTATAAAGGCGTAGATATTCTTAAAGATATCTCAACCATCGAAGCTATGGAGCAGGAATACGGCAGCTCACATGATAGTGGATATTCTGGTGGTTATTATGGAAGAATGCCTTATTACATGTATGATGACGGTATGGGCGGTCATGGTAATTCTTATGGCAGAGGTCGTAATGCTAGACGCGATTCTATGGGAAGATATTCAAGTGAGGGAAGATCATATGATTATGACTACTCAGGCGATACCAAAGAAGAATTGCAGAGGCTTATGAACTCAGCTCAGAATGACAGAGAAAGAGAAGCTATTAGAAAAGCACTCGACAGCATGAATAGATAATATAAAAGAAGGGATAGCTATATCGGCTATCCCTATTTTCTATCAAATTGTGTATAATGTAGATATTATCTAGCATGGAGAGTTTTTATATACATTACACCCTTGGATAAAATCAAGGCTAAACAGTCTATAAAAAAATAATCATAAAAATTTCCAAAGAATATCTACTCTGTCATTATATAGCTCAACCCTTGAAATAAGCGCATCTACAACTTTACGCTTGTCTTCGGTTGTGCCATTTTCAAAAGTTTCTTTGGCGATTTTTAGTGTATCAACTATATGTTTTTTTACAGCTTTCTTTGGCTTTTGACTTATTTTCTGTAAGGCTGCTTTTTTTGATTTCAGGTCCTTGATTTTCTTGGCAAGTTCTTCAACATCATCACCGCAGATTGCATATAGATCAATAAGTCGCTTAACCTGTTTGTCTATTTTTTCAATCTCGGCTGAATTATCAACTATAGGAGTATCATCTTCTTTGATTTTAATCTTATCAGCATCCAATTTAAGGATTTCAGAAATAACAATATTATCTATTTCTTCTTCTTTTTTGGGTGTAAGCTCACATTTATGGTCAATCTTATTTAATTGTCCAGAATCAAGTCTTCCACATCTATAATAGCCAAATTTTTTTGACTTATAAGTGGTTGAACATGATCTGACTCTACTTCCACAATAACCACAAAAAATCATTCCGGTTAGTAGATGCTTTCCAGTAGGTGTTTTTCCACCTTTTTTTCGTTCATCAAGCATTGTTTGTACCTTTTCAAATGTTTCCAAATCAATAATTGGTTCATGCTGTCCTTTATACTCACCAATCATACCTATATATACAGGATTGCTTAAGATTTTTCTAACTGTTCCAACATAATTCCATGAGGTATATCGTGTAGTGTAATGTTGCTGTAGGAAACGAGTTATATCACGGATGCTATTTCCATTTAGATACATATTGAAAATAAGTTTTACTTGCTCGGATTCGGTATTTATATGTAATTTACCATCTTTATAATCGTAGCCTATTGGATTATAGTAACCTCCATGCCAAAGACCTTTTCTTTTTCTTCCTTCCTTACCCATTTTCATTCGTTCTTTAATTTGTGAGCGCTCAAGCTGAGCAAATGCAGAAAGAATGCCGACCATCGCGATGCCCAGCGCGGTTGACGTATCAAATGATTCTTCAATAGAAACGAAACTACAACCATGAGGGGCAAAAACATCTTGTATAAGATATAAAGTGTCTTTTTGGGACCTTGATAAACGGTCTAGTTTATTAACCAAAACTATATCGTATGCGTCAATTTCTTCAATGAGATTTTGTAGAGCAGGACGTTCAAGACTACCACCTGAGAATCCGGGATCTTTATATATTTTTACTAAGTTCCAATCTTTTGAACTACAATAAGCTTTTATTCTTTTTTCTTGTTCAGACAAAGAATAGCCTTTATCTGCCTGTCGGTCTGTGCTTACGCGCAGATATGCTGCAATATTCAAAATTTACTTCCTTTCGTTACTGTGAATCATTCTAACAAAGTTAATAATATCTTCCTTGCGGGCATCAGATAATTCTCTAAACATCGATATCAATTCGGTTTCCTTTATGTCTTTTGCCTTATTATCTGTGGGAACATCACTGTTTAATTGATTTACAATATCATCCGCAGAGACATTCATTACCTGGGCAACTTTATTGATGGTCTTGATAGTGGGTATAATACTCGAATCTCTTTCTAATAATGAGATATAGGGTGCACTCAAGCCACTTAAAGCTGCAAAACGTCTTATTGACATTTCTTCTTCACTAGATAAGCGGAAGTTCTTGATTATCTCACCTAATGTCATAGCTCTTTCCTCCTAAAAATATAATTGTTCAGATAAATAATAACACAAATGTCTAATATGTTCAACATAAATGTATAATATATTATACACGAAATGTCGAATATATTATTGATTATATTATGTTATAGTGTATAATATATTTAACACGTTCAAAACAGTGGGAGGGAGAAAAATGGAATATAAAATAAGGGAATTACGAAAGGGAAAAGGCTGGTCGCAAGGGGAACTCGCAAAAAGAGCAGGTATCTCAAGAGCTAATATTGCTCGGCTTGAAGGAAAAAAAGATGTTGTGACAACGACAGATACATTAAAGGCAATTTCAGATGCACTTGAGGTGCCTATGGATTCTCTTTTTTTGTCTTAATATGTCTAGTATACTATACACCTTTAGGTGTAGTGGCACTGAGGGATGAGTATGAATAAAGAAATTGTTTACTTGAGAAAAGATGATGCATTTACAGACAGCTTGGTTATTGCAGAGGCAACAAACAATCAACACGAGTCACTTATAAGATTGATTAGGCAACATCAAGAGAGATTAGAAAAGTTCGGGAAGATTGAATTTTCCGATTTGAAATCGGAAAAAAGAGGTAGACCGAAAAAGTATTGTCTACTTAATGAACCACAAGCAACATTGCTCATATCTTTTCTTGATAATTCGGATATTGTTGCAGATTTCAAGGTCGAACTTGTTAAGAAGTTTTTCGAGATGCGAAAATTCATTGCTGAAAGACATACAAAAGAATGGATTGAAACTCGTCGGCAGGGCAAATTAGCAAGAAAAGACGAAACGGATGAGATAAAGAAATTTATTGAATATGCAATAGCACAGGGCAGTAATCATTCTTCGTGGTATTATAAGGCTTTTTCTGAACTAGCAGATAAGATGTGTGGGATAAAGCCAAAGCATAGAGATGATGCGACAACGATGCAATTAAACAATCTTGCTATTTTTGAAAATATTATTCTTCAGATTATTAAACACGATTTGAAAGAAGGGATTCCATATAAACAGATTTATCAGAATTGTAAAGACCGATGCAATATGGCTAGAGATATCGCGATGATTAGCAGTTATTGAGGTAGATTATGACAAAAATGAAGGTTCGGAATCTTAATCTTAATAGGGAAGAGATAGATATAACGAAGCTTAAGATACCAAGTAATAGTGCTTTTTACGATGTAATAAAAACATTGGAGGGGAAATATGCTCGGAATGATCGACAGGATACATATAAAAAAAGGCAGGTCAAGTAGAAAGGGCAGTTATGGCTTCATAAGTGCTTATGATGGGGAAACTTATTGGTTTAAGTATAGGGAAGAAGATGATTTAAAGGTTGGCGATGAGGTTAGTTTCACGGGAGGATTTAATGATAAAGGATACGTTGCGAGATACGTTAAGAAAATTGGCGAAGAAGATAGATTTTGAGATTCTTGCCTATACGGTATTAATGGTTGTTCTTTTATATTTGGCGTTTTGGTTTTTATCAATTGATGTTGAAAATGTTCAGATAGAAGAGACTAGGTATATTGAACAAAGCAACAAAAGAAGCTTGATAGAACCAAAGGCTGCGATAGTTCAAAATGATTGCGTTGAACTTGACATAGACGATGCTCAACTTCTTATGAAACTTGCATGGAGTGAAGCAGGGAATCAGGGAATTGAAGGACAGCTCGCAATAATGAATGTAGTTATGAACCGGGTTAACGATGAGAATTTTCCTAATACAGTTAAGGGAGTTATATATCAGAAACTTGGAGATTGCTATCAATTTTCAGTAGCAGGGAATGGAGTTCTTAATAAGGCTCAACCCACAGAAGAAACACATCAAGCATTGGCAGAATTAGAGGGTGGAAGAGATATTTCGCAGGGGGCGCTTTTCTTTGAAGCAATGTCGAGTGGGAATAGCTGGCATAAAAGGAATAAGGAGTTTATTTTCGAAGATTACGGACAAAGATTTTATAAATAAGAGAGAGCCACATAGATTGCTCTACGTGGCTTGGTAAAAACATGACTTCAATCATATTTTCGCCTTCTATTATGGCAGAAAGGTCATATCGTGTCAAATACTAAAGACTGGTTTCAAGACGTTTATTCAAATAATAAGGAAACTATCAAAAAGCTTACAAAGATTGCTGCTAAAAAGAACATGACTTTAAGGCTTTCTATACATCCGGATGGAGAAGTGTTTTTTACAGCAAGTAATGAAGAAGTTCTAAAAACAATCATCAATAATTCAAATTCAATTACATATACAAAGTACGATTTAAACGAAAAAAACGACTAAGCGGCAACTTAATCGTTTTGAATAAAGAGTTGGAAAAATCTCCCTAATTCCAACTCCAATAATAACACAAATTGGAGGAAAAAGAAATGGCAAAGAAAACAGAGAGCGTAGTAGCAGAAATCAGACCTTTGGATATTAAGAAGGTAAACATTAAGATTGTGGGTGATAGCCCGCTTATTGTTCACGCATGGGATGAGAAAACCAAGAGAGAAATGCTTGAAAAGCAGATGAAGATTACAAAAACAAAAAGTAAAGACGCAAGAGATCCTTATAGGGATTTTGTAAACAGTATGTATTGGCTTACAAAAAAACCAGAGCCTACACCTGAATCTTTTGAAGAAGCAGTTAAAGACGGAGCAAAGTGGGGATTTCCTGTTTGCGCTGTTAAGCAAAGTGCAAATTCATCCGCATATAGGCTTGGATGGGTAAAAAATCAGATGGAACTTAGGGGTTCATATTTCCTTGAAACTGAATTTGGAAATATGTTTGAAATTCAAGGATGCATTCCTGAAATCAGAGAAGATATGGTAAGAATTTCAGGAGGAACGGCTGATATAAGATACAGAGCGGAATTTAAGAATTGGTATGCAGAAATGACATTAAATTACAATGCATCCGGCAATCTTACTCTTGAACAGATACTTAATTGCATCAATGCTGGCGGATATTGTTGTGGACTTGGCGAATGGAGACCTGAAAAAGATGGTGATTATGGAAGATACCATATAGAAACCATTTAAAATATGGCAGGCGCGTTATGGCGCGGTGAGTTTTGGTGAGGTCGTGTCAGGTAAGTTTTGGCTTGGTATGGCAGGCGAGGTACGGTTAGGTGCGGTACGTTCGGGTTATGCATGGTGAGGTCAGTTTGGGCGAGGTATGGCAGGTACGGCATGGTAAGTTTTGTTTAGGTGGTGTCAGGTGTGTTACGGTGAGGCGAGGTATGCTATGGCAGTTGGGGTACGTTGTGTCACGGTTAGTATAGGCATGTTAAGCAAAGGTATGTTTTGGCAGTTGTGGCGAGTTTAGGTGAGTTTTGGCTTGGCAGGCAAATTCAAAGGAGGGGAATAATGGTCTACTCATGGAAAAACTTTAACTATTCAGTTGATGCCAATGTAGTTGGAAAAGAATTTGAGAAAATTGAAAAGAAATACGGTGCGTTAACAAATGAAAACGTGCTAAAAAGTGCCGAATCAGAAAAGTCACCTATTCATAACATTTTTGAATGGGATGATGCATTAGCTGCTCATAATTACCGACTACAGCAGGCAACAAAGCTTATATGTAATCTTACCTGCGAAGTTGAGAAGGATGAAGAAATAAGAGAAGTAAGAGCATATTTTGATGTATCAGAAGGAAAGAAAGGCACATTCATAAACGTCAATTCAGCATTTAAGAATGTTGACACAAGAGAGATTGTATTAAAAAGAGCGTATGCAGAATTAAAGGCTTTTGAAAATAAATATAAGGAGTTAACTGAACTGTCTGCACTTTTTAATGCAATCGATGAACTGGTAGAGAAAGGAGCTTAAGCTATGGCGACAACAGACAAGAAGTATCTAGTATCGGTACATGAGGGAATTTCTGAGAGCTTAGAAAAGCAGGTTTCTGCACTTCCATCTGATTTTAACAAGCAGAGATTTGTCCAAAACTGTATGACGGTCTTGCAGGATGGGCAGGGGGATTTCTCAAAGTGCGAACCATCAACAGTTGTAAGAACACTTCTCAAGGGGGCATTCCTTGGCTTGGATTTTTTTGCCGGTGAGTGTTATGCGATTCCTTATGGGGATAAATGTAGTTTTCAGACGGATTACAAAGGCGAGATCAAGTTAGCAAAGAAGTATTCAAGCAATCCTATCAAAGACATTTATGCGAAGGTTGTTCGCGAGGGAGATGAGTTTGAGGAAGTGATTGAAAATGGACAACAGAAATTAAACTTCAAGCCCAAGGCATTTAATGATGGTGAGATAATCGGAGCATTTGCGGTTTGTCTATATAAAGATGGCTCAATGATCTACGACACTATGAGCAAAAAAGAGATTGAACATACAAGGCAGACATTCTCTAAGGCAGCAAATAGTAAGGCTTGGAAAGATGCTTATGGAGAAATGTGCAAAAAGACAGTTCTTAGAAGGCTGTGCAAACTCATAGACCTTAATTTTGACAATAACGAACAATTTAAGGCGTTTGAAGATGGTGGAGCTTTTGATGTTAAGGGAACAGAGCCTAAAGAGGTTGAAAAGGCTGTGGATATTATGAGCGACGTTATAGATGTTGAAGGAACAGTTATTGAGGAGCCGGTAAATGAATGATTTTGTTCTTGATGAATCAACATATTATTCGTTAGAAGCTGATATGAAATGGTGTTCAGCATCGCAATTCAAGGATTTTTGTGGAAGTCCTATTTTACCTGGTTGTGAAGCAAGGGCTATGGCGAAACTTAAGGGAGAATATAAATCTGAGGTCACGAATGCTTTACTTATTGGCAGCATTTTGGATTGCTTGTGGGAAAACGATGATCCTGAATACATAGCAGCAAGGTTTCCTGAATGTGTAAGTACAAGAGGGGCAACAAAAGGACAACTAAAAAGCGAGTTTCAATCAGCAATTACAATGTATCAGCGAACCTTGAGAGAAAAGAAGTTCTGTCAATACATGAGTGGGGACAAACAAACAATCATGACCGGAGTAATAGCTGACCTTCCATTCAAGATAAAGATTGATTCTTACATTGAAGGGAAAGCAATAGTGGACCTAAAGACTACCAGAACGCTTGATAGAGATTTTAGGATTTTTATTCCGGATAGTGGGGAAAAGCTTACTTGGTATAAAGCTTTTGGATATGATATACAGCTTGCGGTTTATAGGGAGATAGTAAGGCAGAACACAGGAGATTCATTAAGAGGTTACCTTGCGGCGGTGGACAAAGAGAAGCACCCGATATGTGACATTATAGAGCTTCCTTCAAAGATGCTTGATGAAGCACTTGAATATGTAAAAAGGAATTGCAAAAAGATAATCATGCTTAAGAACGGGGAGATTGAGCCTATTAGATGTGAGCATTCAGCTTGTGATTATTGTAGGGATACTCATCAATGCGAAGTTTTAAGCGCTGATGAATTTGAAACACATGAAATACAGGGGGTGTAAATGCCAAAAAGAAAATCAATCATAACTAAGTGGATGGATTACTGTATGATATGCTCCAGCCCGAATGTAGAGTTACATCACGGATTGTATGGTTCTAAGCATAAATTAGCAGATGAAGATTTGTTGCTTATGCCACTCTGCCCAGATCATCACAATTCCTCAAAGAAGAGTGTTCATCATGACAAAGAAATGAAGATACTTAGTCAGCAAATATCTCAACTTGCCTGGGAACGTAAATACCTTGCTGACAAATTAGCATCAGATGAAAATCTCGGACATCAATCTTCAGAGGATTGGATGGATGAAGCAAGAGAAGCATTTAGACAAAGGTATGGGGAGAGCTGGTTGTGATATTTGGAATAAAAACAAAAAAAGATAAGAGAATCGAAGAATTAGATAAGAAAATTGAAGCATTAGAAAAGTGTAATGATGCGCTTATTTATTCCCTTACACTTAAACCACATATGGTTGAGACGGGTTTGAGAGATATACAAGTTTATGAATGCTCAACTGTTTTGGAAGATGGGGAACCTGTTGAATGGGCAAAAGAAAGAATTGCAATAGAGTTTAGATTCATGATACATGACGATATTTTCTTCGACATTACTACAGATAGAAATACAGGGAAGAATATTCTGCATGGAAGAATTGGAGTTTCAAGAAGATTAGGAGGGGAGAGCAATGCCAATAAACGAGATGAGACTTAATGCAACAGTAGTACTTAATAACATCAAGACACATAACTTTTCGATTCAGGATTATCCGTTGTCCGAGTTTGAATCAGAAATCGTACAAAAAGCAATTGAAAGATATATAGATGATCTTAAGTTTGAACAGGAATTAAAGGTGCATTGATATGCTGCAATTTGAGATTTCAGAGAACTGCATAATGCCAAAGGTTGTTATTGAAGGGAATTACTATGGGAGCAAGACGTTTCCTAGCCTTAATAATCTATTGGCTGAGTATGGTAGGCATCCAAAAGGCGGAGGGGCGATGAAACGAAAGTTTGAAAAGATTTGTTGCGATGAAATCCGGATGCAATTGCCTGGATATGCAGCGAAGAATCCTATCGTACTTCATTACAGATTTTTTGAGCCGCTTGATGGACATTACAGAGATAATATGAACATTTTCTCGATGGCAGATAAATGTTTTGAGGATGCGCTTCAGGTATGCAAGGTGATACCAAACGACAATCCAAAGTTCATGCTTAATACGACACATGATTTCTTTTATCTGCCTGAGAGATATGGAGAACCATATTTTGAGGTTTATATCGAGGAAATAAATGATAGCAATTAAGGGAATGACAATGCCTGAGAACTGCGCATATTGTCCGTGCCTATATACGGATTATCAAGGATGGCATTGTGGGACAAAAGAGGGAAAGGATAAAAAGATATGCCAAGATAGTCTTTATTTCTCGCAAAGACCGAGTTGGTGTCCTTTGGTAGAGATTGATAATGGGAAAACATGATATTAGTGAGCTTAGGCAGTTGCAGAAGTTACCGCTCGATGAAAAGGTTGAGCGGACAAAAGTAAGGATAAAACAATGGGTAGAACATTACGGTATAGATCATGTATATGTTTCGTTCTCAGGAGGGAAAGATTCAAGCGTTTTAATGGATATTGCCAGGAAGATGTATCCGGATATTAAAGCAGTTTTTCTTGATACATCACTAGAATTTCCTGAACTTAGGGATTTTGTTAAACGATATGACAACGTGGAATACATAAAGCCAAAGATGAACTTTAGGCAAGTGATAGAAAAGTATGGTTATCCTGTAATAAGCAAAGAAGTTTCTGAATGCGTATACGGAGCAAGAAAATACTTGACAAGCTTGTTACAGGAAATGAACCTTGACAGAACAGAACAGAACAGAACAGAACAGAACAGAACAGAACAGAACAGAACAGAACAGAACAGAACATCCTTATTCACAATTCTATCGTAAGATATGCGGAAGTGGCGAGTATGCACGAACCACTGACCAGGGGGGTACGATAACAAGTTTAGAAAAGTCAGTGGATTGGGAATCTATAGCAAAGATTATGGAAAAGAGAGGAATGGGGAGCGGTGGTTCAGTCCAGAGATTAGCAATAATGATGGGAATATTGGACTCGAACAACCAGATAAAGGCAAGTATCCCTAGCAAGGATAGAAGTAATTACTCGCAGGTGCGATACAAATTCCTTTTGACTGCTCCATTTGATATATCAAACGTCTGTTGTACGGTGTTTAAGAAAAGTATAAGCCATTCGTATAACAGAAAAAATAAGATGCATCCGATGCTTGCGAGTATGGCATCTGAAAGCAGATTAAGGACTCAAAAATGGCTTGAAAATGGATGTAACGGCTTTGATCTTAAACAACCCGTAAGTAATCCTATGGCGTTTTGGAGCGATTCAGATGTTCTTGCATATATAAAAGATAATCAGTTAGAAATGGCAAGCGTATATGGCGATATAGTCCCGGATTACAATGCTATGAATCAATGTAACGGACAACTATCAATGTTTGAAGAAACACAGCTTACTACTACAGGATGCACACGAACAGGTTGTGTGGCGTGTGGATTTGGACTACAGCATGAAAATTGCCCTAACCGACTTCAACAAATAGATAAAGTCAGCAATCCCAAGTTAAGAGATTTCATTCTTAGAGGCGGGGCATTTGATGAAAATGGGTTGTGGAAACCCGATAATAATGGATTAGGTTTTTGGTTTGTCTACCAATATATCAACATTCATGGTGGATTTAATATCTTCATTCCCGAATATGAGCGATATGAGCGTGAATACGGGACAGAAGAAACTAAAAAGTACCTTTTGGCGAATTTATCACAGGAAAGCCATTGAATATACATGAAAGGAGGATCGCGTGAGAGAAAGATTTGTGAACTGAAATAAAAAGAGCTGCGGTGGTGGAACGGTTAGACGCAAGGTGGAGATAAGGCAGCAAGGAGTAAATAAATCAAGCTGTAAAACATCATTCCGAGGAAGATAGGACGGCAAACAAACTTATCGTGTGAGGTTCAAGTCCTCACCCGCAGCGAATAGGGATTTAGTGACAATGGTAGAACAGTAGTCTCCAAAACTACATATGGGGGTTCGATTCCCTCAATCCCTGCGGTCTATCTGCCAAGTGTAGAAAAGACAACGGGTATCTCGATAACAAAAGATATCTTGTGTGGTGTAGTGGAGAAATGGGTAGCCTCTGGAACTCTTGAAGTTAAGAACTTAACGCCACATGAAAATACACCAAGATCAAGGTGGGCGCGCCAATTGGCTTAAGTTTATGTGTGGTTCAAATCCACACCTACACCATCCCCCATGTGGGAAACTCCTTTCAACAAAACTCATAAGAAAACATGGTAGTTTGTTAGCTTAAACGGTAGAGCAATCTTAACTTGCCAATAAGAGGGATGTCGGTTCGAGTCCGGCACAAACTATTCTCCGGGTATTATTACACGATGCGATTAACGCCCGAATAAAAACTTTTTGCAGCGAAATGCCTTTCTACGCATTGGGTAAGGCAAGGAACAATTAGTGTATGTGTGTTGTGTTTTCTTTTGCAGAGCTGCAAACAAACCATCTAAGTTTATACCTACATCCGGTTGCGTAGGGGAGATTTATAGGATGGATAAAAGAGGGCAAGAGAATGGAATTAACATTAGACGAACTTGAAAACCTGGTGGCGTTCATAAAGTCACATGAGCGAGAGGATATTCCCGATAGTGTTTGGAATTTGTGTATGAGGATACAGGAAGAAAACGACATTTTTTAAGGGAGAAAGATATGAAATTCGCAGAAATCATGGAAGAAATTCGCAAGAATCATTATGAAAGAGCAGTGGTTCAGATTCTTATGGATGACATTTTAAAAGAATTAGATCAAGAAAAGAAAAAGTCATCAGAGTATAGAGCTTGTTTAAGGAATGTAGCAAAGATAAATAATGGCAAAGATAAATACATAGATGCGTTGTGCGAGGTTGAAGATGAAAACCATTGAAGTAAACGATAAAACGGCAGCAGCCATAGAAAATATATGCGAAAGATATGAACTTGATATGAAAGACCTGATGAATGATCTAGTGGATGACTATTTGGACGAACTGATTGATAAATACGGCATTAAACCCAAGGAAGAGGAAAAGGAAGTTGAACCGGGATTTACCGAGGAATACTTAAATACACTTGGGATGAGCATGAGAGATTTTTAGGAGGGATAATGAAACACTTAGGAGATATAACAAAGATAGATGGGCATAACGTACCTTTAGTGGACGTGGTAACAGGTGGAAGTCCATGTCAGGATCTAAGCGTAGCTGGAAAAAGAGCCGGGCTTGCCGGCGAGAGATCAGGTCTGTTCATGGAACAGATAAGAATAATAAAGGAGATGCGAGATGAGTCTACCAAGCAATTACGTCTGCGAGGGGCAGATGTCGATATTCGATATATTCAGCCAAGATACATGGTCTGGGAGAACGTCCCAGGAGCCTTCAGTTCAAACAAAGGAGAGGACTTCCGAGCAGTCCTTGAAGAAACAGCAAAAGTCTGTGACAAAAATGCCGTTATTCCTAGACCTGAGAGTGGAAAATGGACACCAAGCGGAGTCATTTTGGGTGATGGGTGGTCAATTGCTTGGAGAGTACATGATGCGCAGTTTTGGGGAGTGCCCCAGCGTAGAAAACGTATCGCTCTTGTCGCAGATTTTGGAGGACAATCCGCACCCGAAATACTCTTTGAGCGCCAAGGCTTGTCAGGGAATTTTGAGGAGAGCAGAGAAGAGAGGCAAGAAGCTACCGGAGCTGTTGGAGAGAACATTGATAAAGCAATCAGCTTTCAAGAACGAGCTGGAAAGCCAGGGGGGGCAAGGGAATACTCATACAACATGAGCGAACAGGAGCCTTGTCAACATTAAATAATCAAAGCGTGTTATCTGTTGACGAAAAGATGGGGCAGACCTACATAGGCGATAACGTAGGCAACACGCTTGGTGCTAGAGATTACAAGCAGCCACAAGCAGTTGTTTACGGAATATGCAGTGATGAAGGTGGCAATAATATGCCGATTGTTCTTGAAGGCAACGGACAGAGAGACTCTCACAAAGGTGATGGATATAAAGAGTCTGAAACCATGTACACGCTTAATACTGTTGAACAGCATGGAGTATGTACCTATCAGCAGACTACTGGAGCATTGACTCCTGGTGCGCACCCTGGAAGTTACAACGGACATGACGCATATAACGATATGCTCATTGTAGGGGGGGTACAGAACCAATCACAGCAAGTAAAGCCACATTTTTTCTAGGTGCCCATAGCGACGGAACAGCAGAAACTTTAGTTGCAACAGACTATAAAGATCCGCAACTCGTTTGCTATGGGCTAGACAGAGCAAGTTTCAACCAAGGTCAGAACGCACAATATGACTTTAGCATAACAGAAGAACAAGCACAGACCCTAGTCTCCAGAGGCCCGGGGGGGGGTACTAGCGAGACAGTCGGTGCCCTATGCGCAAGAGACTACAAAGGAGTAGGAAATCAGTATGTCAATGAAGGAAAGTGCATTGTACAGAGTTATAGAAACACATGGCAGAGATAGTCGTTGGAAATTTTGCGAAGATAACGTATTTCAAACACTATCGGCGGCTGCTGGAACTGGGGGGCAACGTACCAATGATAATAAGTAAACCAACAGTATATAACGGAGCTCAAGTGACAAGTCCTGTTAATGTTTCTAACCCACAGCCTGGAGATCCTTGTCACTCACCTACTACCGACAATAGAAATTATTTAGTGGAGGACAATATGGACGCAGTAGTAAGACGTTTAACACCAATGGAGTGCGAGAGGCTGCAAGGCTATCCCGATCATTGGACAGACATAGGAGAGTGGACGGATTCTAAAGGCAAGAAGCATAAAGATGCAGACAGCACACGATATAAAGCACTTGGAAACTCTATCGCCCTCCCCTTTTGGGAGTGGATGGCTAAAAGAATGGTGTCACACTTAGACACGGATCATCCAACAATGGCTAGTTTGTTTGATGGTATCGGAGGTTTCCCATTAGTTTACAGTCGTGCTGGTTGTAATCCTATATGGGCGAGTGAAATCGAGGAGTTTCCTATTGCAGTGACCAAAATACGATTCCCGGAATAAGACGGTGACAATTAGAGGTTATGGAGGGCATAAATGAGGGAAATAAATGATAAACAACTAATCATAGCCGAGACAGGATTCTTTATCACAGCAATCTTGGCCTTGGTGCTGATTGTGATATGGGGGTGAAGGAATGACAAGAGAAGAAGCAATAGAATATCTTAAGAATGCTGATGCAACAGTGGGAATGAAGATAAAGACAAGGACAGCTGAAGCACTTGAAATGGCAATCCAAGCATTAGAGCTAGAGCCAAAGATAGCACGTTGGGTTAAGACACCTAAAGCAGTAATGGGTGAGGGATATATGTGGTATTGCAATGAGTGTGAACACCAAGTATATCAAGACAGTTCAAGACCTTACCCAAGTGAAAATTATTGTCCTAACTGCGGGGCAATAATGTATGACCCACAAGAAATTGAGGACAAGGAGTAAAACGCTATGACAAGAGAAGAACGAGAGAACGCATTACATTGTTTAGGTGTAATGATAGATGAAGAAGTGTGCGAGGAATGTAATCTATATGGAACGACAGGCACAGACCATTGCCAAGCTGATTGTGTAAGGGCAGCAATAGAAGCACTAAAGCAAGAGCCAAAGACTAAGAATGATTTAGGAGTTGATGCAGTAAGCAGACAGGCAGTAATTGACCTTATGATGCAGAAGTGGGGCGAGAAATTCAGCGGTGATGATGCCATGCAAGAGAGCATTGATGCAATAAGAGATATGCCCTCAGTAACACCACAAGAGCCAAGATGGATTCCTGTTAGTGAGAGATTGCCCGACATACACAATTACAGTGAGCACTATTTTGTAACGCTTAAACGTGGGGGAGTTTACATAGCAATGTTTACTGAATGTGATGGAAAACATTGGTGGACATATGATGATGTAATTGCATGGATGCCATTACCAAAGCTGTACAAGGCAGAAAGCGAGGAATAAGGAATGACAAGAGAGGAACGAGAAATAGCAATAACAAATCTTGAAGGAATCAAAAGAAATTACATAGAGGGTTACGGATACGAAGAACACCCATTGCCTGAATACTATGCGATTGAAGCAGGGATAGAAGCACTAAAACAAGAGGCTTGTGATGATATTGCAAAAGATAGATATAACGATTTATGCGAATATTTCGGGGAATCTAAAGATATATTAAATAGCCGTGAAGAATTTAAGGAATGGTTAGAAAGGGTAAAGTGGCACATAAAGAAAGCGGATGAGTTGAGTAGGGCGCAAGAGCCTTGCAACGATTGTGTAAGCCGTGAAGAAATAAAGCAAGTAGTTAAAGGACTAGCAACAGAATGTGCTTTTGATAGACCAAGTTTTGACACTAAAGAAGGCTATAAGGTTATTCCTACAAAATATCACAAAGGATATGAGCAGGCATTGATTGATATTGAAGAAAAGATAAAAGCCTTACCGCCCGTACAGCCAAAGCAAAAGTGGATAGCCGACAATGCAACAAATGGTGATGTAATAAAGGCTATGTTTGATTGCATGGTAATAGGTATATCAAATGGTGAAGTGTACGTAGAAAAAATATACTTCCCGTTTGACGAGGAATGGTGGAACGCACCATATAAGGAGAATAAAGAATGAATAAAAGACAGGCAAAGAAGATAAGGAAAAGAGAAGAACTTGCGTATGAACTTGGAATATATCCGTATCGCTATATTTGGAAGAATATTAGGAAATTTAACAAGGAATATTCAAGATACTTGTCAACTAGGAAATTTATTTGTGTTGAAAATGAATGGGGGCTTAAGTTAAAGAATGATAGCAATTAAAAACTTTGAAATGCCGAAGAGTTGCGAACAATGTGATTTATGTGATTGGCATGGAACTTGTATGGTTTTAGATATAAACGTTGAAAACGAGGACTATACAGACGAGGAAAGATTTGAGGATTGCCCATTAGTGGAGATTAAGGAGAATAAAAAATGACAGAAGAACTGCACAACGATTTTAAAGAATTTGAAAAGGCATATAAAAGACTATCGTGTTCGATTCAAAAGGCGTTTAATATGCGAAATTCAGACACGGCAGAGTTAGCGCCTGTTATTCATGCCAAGTGGGATACGGGATACCGTTTTCCTGACGGCGAATATTGGCGTTGTAGTAATTGCGGGGAATTGATAAAGGTTAAAATCCCGATGAAATATTGTAATAACTGTGGCGCAAGAATGGATAAGGAGTAAAAGATCATGACACAAAAACTAAAAGAGAATATTGAGGCATTAAGGGAACTTAGAGAATATCCTGACGAGATAGACCAAGAATCAGTTGAGTTAGGATTAGGAGCGATAGATTTTTGTAAATGGGTAGCAAGCGAAGTTACCAACGAAGAATTATGGAAAGTCAACTCAGAATCTTTCGCGGAGATAGCTTGTAGGAAATTAAATAAGCTTGGGATTGTAGACAAGCAAGGCGATAGTTGGGTGTATAAGGAGGAAAAATAAATGAAAATGCCAAAGCACGAAACAACAAGCGAAAATATTGTGAAAATGATGAAAGCTTTTATTGAGACTTATGAAGATGTGTCCGATGAAGCTGAATATAAATTCACAGGAGAGCAGTTACATAAATTATGTGATTCAATATCATATTTATTACTTAGGTGGTAAGGAGTAAATAACACTGCGGTGGCGGAATAGGTAGACGCTGAAAGCTAGGGTAGGAGATACCCACCAAAGTGGCTGATAACAGATAGATGAAGAAGAGCCTATCTATCAATTTGAGCATGTAAGGTGCAAATCCTTACCCGCAGTGATTTTAAGGAGTAAAATCATGAAAAAGTATGTAAAAAAGCCGATAGAGGTGGAAGCAATACAGATTAAAGTTGAGAATATGCCAGAGTTAAAGCGTTTCTTAATAGACAATTTAGATAAAGGTCGTATTGAGATTTCATTTTCTGAAGGAATTGAAATTATAATTCCCACTTTAGAGGGAGACATGAAAGCACATGAAGGCGACTATATCATCAAAGGTGTAAAAGGCGAGTTGTACCCTTGTAGAAAAGATATATTCGAGGAAACTTACGAAGAGGTAAAAGCATGAGCACCATAAGCGCAATAATGTTAGCGCAGATAAAAGAGAATAAGAAAAAGGAAGAACAGAATGGCGAAAATAGACTTTACGCAAGAAGAAATCGAACTGTTGCTTCAATGCCTGTCAGCCCACTTTTTTCAAATTGGAGGAATGCCGGAAACGGTTGTTAGCTGTGTAGAAAAATTACAAGATGTATGTGAAAACAAAGAACAGATTGAGAGGAAAAACTGATGAGCAGATGGGTTACGTTTTATCACGACTTAGTAAACAACGTTGTAAGTGAGCTTAAAGTGCACAAAGACAAAGAAACAGCACTTAAATATTTCAACAATCACTGTAACCGATATTTTATGTATAGCACAGGATATAAAGCACCTAAACTTCCGGCAAGTTACGGCTATCCACACAGAAAATATTACGGAATGTCAGCTCAGATGTTCAAAAAGAGGTTTGAGGTATCGGTTGATGAAGCCTTAAAGGAGATTGCAAATGAGTCTACAGGAGAAAATAAAGAACGCTAAGAGATCAGATTGGTTTGACGACATGCCCCGATGGAAAATAAAGCTAAACATCTTTATAGGTCAGACGCGAGCTAAGATAGTAAAGCTAAAACCGATAAGAATAATCCGGGACATAAAAAGAAAGAAGCAAATTATTAAACACTACAAGCGGATATTTGGACGAGAACCGTCTGTATATGAATTACAAAGAGTCATGCACCTTACTTCCGATGAATACATAGAAGAACTCTTTAAATCGAACGAAACACCTTTTGAACTCCCAAAACATGAAAGA
>Ga0310696_10000108_pt1 | contig 141433 bp, 138 predicted proteins | sample AusTroGonzalo_MG_4_FD_203885 | JGI IMG/M metagenome (GOLD analysis project Ga0310696, IMG submission 203885) | Bovine rumen microbial communities from tropical cattle in Woodstock, Queensland, Australia - Gonzalo_02 (v2) (version 2) | ecosystem: Host-associated > Mammals > Digestive system >...
ACGGCGTATCAAACACTCTTTGTCATCCTGAGCGAACGCAAGTTCGCGTGAGGATCCAGGTAATAAAGAAGTGTCAGTGCAGGGCACTGACTACTTTGATACACCTGGGTTGCCACGCATACACGACAACAAACGCCTTTGGCTTTTCGTTGGTCGCGTACGCTCGCAATGACCAAGTGAAAAAATACTTGATTATTTACTGATATGAATTACATTCTGTCGTATGAAATATTATTATGAACCACGTGAATATTATGTTTATATTATGGCATCAGGAAAAAATGGTACGTTGTACACTGGGGTCACAAACGATGTCGCCAGACGAGCATATGAACACAAAACCCATTTGAACCCTGACAGTTTTTCTGCACGATACAATGTTGATAAATTGGTATATTTGGAAATACATTCAAATCCAGATTATGCAATCGCGCGTGAAAAACAGATTAAATCCTGGAATCGTAATAAAAAGAAAGATTTAATAGAATCTATAAATCCCAACTGGGACGATTTGTTTTACCGTTTGAACGGATGATGCTTTGTCATTGCGAGTGAAAATTCGTTGAAAAAGGGTTTTTATCATCATGAGCGAACGCAAGTTCGCGTACGCTCGCAATGACCAAGTGGTGTGGGGGTGAAAAAATGATTGCTTAAACTGTTTTCCATGATACAATGAAATGCCTGCGTTTTGCGGGTGTGAATATAAACATACAAAAAAACAACAGGAGTTTTATTATGTCGTTGAATATAGATTACAGTCAAATTAACACTTGGCCGTTCCAAGAGGCTCGCAAAATTTTGGCACGTATTGGTAATAAAACCCCGAAAAAAGGTTATGTTTTATTCCAGACTGGTTTTGGTCCGTCCGGGTTGCCACATATTGGCACGTTTGGCGAAGTTGCGCGGACCAGTATGGTGCGTTGGGCGTTTTCAAAAATTTCTGATATTCCAACGCGGTTGATTGAATTTTCTGATGATATGGACGGTTTCCGCAAAGTGCCAACCAATATCCCAAACCAAGAAGAAATGGCAAAATATCTGGGATGTCCGTTGACTGCGGTGCCTGACCCGTTTGGAAAATATGACAGTTTCGCCGCGCATAATAATGCGATGTTGCGGGATTTCTTGGACGGTTTTGGTTTCGAATATGAATTTGTCAGTTCAACCGAAATGTATAAATCTGGGCGGTTTAATGATGCGTTAATCAAAGTCTTGGAAAATTACGATAAAATTATGGAAATTATGTTGCCAACATTGGGCGAAGAACGTCGTCAGACTTACAGTCCGGTTATGCCGATTTCGCCGTCCACTGGTCATGTGTTGGCGGTGCCATTGTTGTCTGTGAATCCTGAAAAGGGCACAGTCACATTTGTTGATGAAGACGGAACGACGGTTGAACAATCTGTGTTAAACGGTAATGCAAAATTACAATGGAAAGCCGATTGGGCCATGCGTTGGTTGGCGTTGGATGTGGATTATGAAATGTGTGGCGCTGATTTAACCGATTCGTATAAATTGTCTGGGCAAATTGTCCGCGTCATTGGTGGACACCAACCTGATAATTTAACATATCAATTATTCGTTGATGAATTGGGACAAAAGATTTCTAAATCCAAAGGTAATGGTATCACTATCGACGAATGGTTGACCTATGCGAATCCGGAGAGTTTGGCGTTGTTTATGTACACTAAACCGACGACCAGTAAACGTTTGTATTTCGATGTCATTCCGCGCAGTGTTGATGAATATTATCAATATCTGAATGCGTATGATAAACAAAATGATACTGAAAAAATGACTAATCCGGTTGTGTATATTCACCGCGAACATGGTGTGCCGGACGGACGTATGCCGATTACTTACAATTTGTTGCTGAATTTGGCCAGTGCTGCCAATACAGAACGAATCGAAGATATGTGGGGATATATTTCAGCGTATAATCCGGATTTGACACCAGAAAATAATCCTGAATTGAACAAAATGGCGGGGTATGCAGTGCAATATTTTCACGATTTTGTAAAACCGAATAAACAATATCGCGACCCAACCGATGAAGAACGAATCGTTTTGCGCGCGCTGGGCGACGGATTGTCTGGGTTTGTCGGTAAATCCGGTATCGAAAAAGATTTGGAAACGTTCTGTTATGATATTGGTAAACAATATTATGGCGCAGACAGATTACGCGAATTTTTCGGAATGTTTTATCATGTTTTGTTGGGTCAAATCAATGGTCCGCGTTTGCCGAATTTCATCTTGATTTACGGTATTGAAAAAACTCAACAGATGATAAACGAACGTTTGGCAAAATAGGTTCTGTCCGCGACAGCCCCAAATTTTTGGGGCTTTGATTTTTTTCCTTGCCCATAAAAAATATATCTTTTACAATTCAATTGGCTTTTGAGAGCTGAGATAAAAAACACAAGGAGAATTATCATGAAAAAATTATTGTTGGCATTGTTTGCTGTTATGACATTGGCTGCATGTACAGGATCTTATCGTTCTGGAAATTGCGAATATGATTTCTTGTTGCACAAAGATATTTCTATTTCTAAATTGATTGGCAGCTGCAATTAATTTACAGTTTTGAATTGGAAAAAAAAACCGCCGAAAATGGCGGTTTTTATTTTTTCCTTGATTGAATTTTTCGAATCGTGGTATAATTTTTCACGAAGGAAAATTTCCCATTTGGTGAAGCAATTGTGGGGTCACCCTATTAACAGCTTAATCCCTAAGTCAGGTCAGATCCCAGGTTGCTTCACCAAATGGGCAGAATTTCTACCAAGGGGAAAACACTTTTATGATTTTTAATTATCGATTTTTTATCGTCGCTGTTTTTTGTGCAGTCGGTGTTGGGCCAGATTTAATGGCTGCGACGTGCCCGGCGAATCATAACAAAGTCGGCCGTGATTTGGCTTATTCTTTCACACAACCTGTGGGCAGTAAATGTAATATGCCGGGTTATCATTTGACAGAAGTCCCAGATGAATTAGTGCCTATTTATAATGGCGCGACAATCGGGTCTGCGGTCACATTGTGTCCGGGCGGATATAAAAATGGTTCGTCTTGTACGAATTATGCCCAGGGGCATTGTGAATCTGGATATTATGATATGGCGGGGGTGGCACAATCTGCCGTTTCTGCTAAGGTGGGTAATTCTTGTTTGGTGCCGGGATACAGACAGCGTGAAATTCCAGACGAGATGTATGCTATTTATAATGGGTTTGCAGTTGGAACTGCGACGACACTGTGTGGGTCAAATGCATATCGCAGTGGGTCCAGTTGTGTTGCGTTAACTGGGGTTGGGTGCCCGACCGATTATAAAAAATTGCCGGCTGCATCCGGTGTGTTGGCACCTTTGACGGCGCCTGGAACGTGCGGGACGGGAAAACATTCATATGTGTTTAATCAAAGATGTGATGAAAATCCCGATGATGATTCGTGTGTTTTGGTGTGCGAAGATGGTTTGAATTATACAGGTGTCGGGACGTGCGCCGCGCTGTGTGAATACGGTGCAACGGAATTGCGGACCAGTACTGGGGTGGCTTTGCCTCTGTATGCGACCAAAGAAACCACACCGGCGTTGAATGTTGGTATCGGCGAAGGTATTTGCTATATCAATTTGGTCCAAGGTGCTGCGTCGGGCAATGCGTTAATGTTGCGAAATGGCCAGACGCTGTATCATGCCGTTGAATAATTATAAAAAGGGGAAAACAAAATGAAAAAAATCTTGATGACAATGTTGTGTTTGATGCCGATTGTTGCAAATGCAACAACGACTGTGTGCGCTGTGAATAACAGTTATATTGCCGTGTTTAAAAAGACTTTGACCAGTGCGAGTGTTGATGCATCTGCAAATGGGACAACCAAGACTTGGCAGGTGTCAATGGCAGATACGGGAACAAATTACAGCAAGACTGTGACGGGGATTGCCGCGTGTAATGAAGTGACTGGGACACGCGGAACTGCTAAAACGAATTTATATACTACTACTAATGATATTGGGCAATATTGTTGGTGCAAAATGGAACCTGTTGAAGCGTATGGATATGAAACAGGGATTGCATCGTATTGGGTCTTTAACAAAGAATATGCCAGTGCGGATGCGTGCAGGGACGCTTGTTCAACACAATGTGCAACCGATATCGCGTCAACTTCGGATTCTTCGTTCCGCAGTTCAATATTAGAGGCGATTTGGTAAGATTTTATGGTCATTAAAAACCGCCAAATGGCGGTTTTTTGTTTGTGAATAATTTCTTTATTTTTTCGATGCGATGATTAATGCAACCAGCCAGCCAACAACAGACCATCCGAATAACATCACGCCACAACGTACGCGCATTTTATCCAGTTTTTCGCGGTCGTTCATCGCGGCCAGATATGCAGGCGTCAATGCAATTGCAATCAAAATAGATACTGCAATTGCATATTTTATAACCGCCAAGAAATTTATTCCTATCAACATTTATTTACCGTATGTTGCTTTATTACCCAATTCTTCTTCGATGCGAATCAATTGGTTATATTTTGCCATTCTGTCTGTGCGTGACATAGAACCTGTTTTAATTTGACCTGCGTTTGTCGCGACCGCCAAATCTGCAATTGTGGTGTCTTCGGTTTCGCCACTGCGGTGGGAAATCACGACGCCATAGTTTGCTTGTTTTGCCATTTTGATTGCGCGCAGAGTTTCTGTTAATGAACCAATTTGATTCACTTTGATTAATATTGCATTTGCAACGCCATTGTCAATTCCTTTATTCAAGCGAATCGGATTTGTCACAAATAAATCATCTCCGACCAATTGACATTTATTGCCAATTTTTTCAGTCAATTTTTTCCACCCATCCCAGTCTTCTTCGGCCAGGCCATCTTCGATCGAGATAATTGGATATTCGCTGATTAATTTTTCGTAAAATTCAATCATTTCATCAGATGTTTTTGTTGCGCCTTCGAAATGATAGACGCCGTCATGATAAAATTCAGATGATGCGACGTCCAAGCCAATAGAAACTTGTTCGCCTGGTTTATATCCTGTTGCACGAATTGCAGAAATGATAGTGTCCAATGCGGTCCGGCAAGTGTTGAAGTTTGGTGCAAAACCACCTTCGTCGCCGACGTTGGTGCTGTGTTTGTTTTTCTTTAAAATAGATTTCAAATTATGGAATATTTCAGATCCCATACGAATCGCTTCTACTTCATTTTTTGCGCCGTTTGGAATAATCATGAATTCTTGGGCGTCTAATCCGTTGTCTGCGTGTGCGCCACCGTTTATGATGTTCATCATTGGGCGCGGCATAACGTGCGGATTTGTTTCTCCGAATATGTCTGCGATGTATTTATATAACGGGATTTTTTTTGCGTTTGCGCATGCGCGTGCGATTGCCAAAGATACAGACAAAATTGCGTTTGCACCCAATTTGTCTTTGTTTGGTGTGCCGTCCAATTCCAACATTTTTTCATCAATTTCTGTTTGGTTTTCTGCGTTCATACCATGTAGTGCAGGTGCGATAATTTCATTTACATTTTTGACCGCTTTGGAAACGCCTTTGCCCATATAGGTGTTGCCACCGTCACGTAATTCTAATGCTTCAAAAGAACCGGTTGATGCACCCGATGGGACCGAAGCACGACCAAATGCGCCCCCGTTTAAAAAAACATCGCATTCAATGGTTGGATTGCCACGGCTGTCCATGATTTGACGCGCGTGAATTTTATCAACAGCAAACATAACTAATTTCTCCTTTTTTGCTTGTATTTTGTTCTTGTAAAAAAATTTGTGATTTTACATAGTGAAATTTTCGCCCAGATAAACTTTTTTAACATTTTCATCTCTGACGATTTCGTCGGTTGTTCCATGTTTCAGAATCATGCCGTCATGTAAAACATAACTGCGGTCAGTAATGCCCAATGTTTCGCGAACATTATGGTCGGTTATAATCACACCAAGTCCGCGATGTTTTAATTGGGACACCAAAGACCGAATTTCGTTAACTGCAATTGGGTCAATACCTGCGAACGGTTCGTCCAACAAAATAAATTTAGGATCATTTGCCAACGCGCGTGCAATTTCAACACGACGACGTTCGCCACCCGACAGAGATGTAGCAGGACTTTTTCTTAAAAACGCAATTGCAAATTCATCCAACAATGCATTTAATTTTTCAATGCGTTTCTTTTTGTCTGGTTCGACAACTTCCAATATAGCCATAATATTATCTTCGACCGACAAACCCCGGAATACGCTGTTTTCTTGGGGTAAATAACCAATATGCAGACGAGAACGCTGATAAAAAGGCAGGTGAGTTATATCTTGGGAATTCAAAAATATTTGTCCACGAGATGCCGCCAATTGACCAGTAATGCAATAAAACGCAGTTGTTTTTCCTGCACCGTTCGGCCCCAATAATCCAATGGATTCACCCTGGTTCGCAATCATGGAAATATCACGTAATACAACACGTTTGCCATAATTTTTAGATAAATGTTCAACCCGCAGTACAGATTTTTTTATCATAGTTTTATCACCATTTTTTCTGTTAAAATTTTATCGCCATTGCTGGAATCTATGTGCACATTGCCAATCAATGTCAATATTTTTGTTTTATGATTAAATTCGCCACGAACGGATTCCAAGTTATCAGTCACTTTGCCTTGGTCAGTTTTACGAACAACAGTTCCAGATGGTTTTTCAAGAAATATGATGTCTGGTTTGTTGTATTGTTGGTGTCCAGATACGGCGTGTATTTTAAAGGGGTTACCGTCTTTGTCGACGCCAACAAAAGACGCATTTGTCATTTTGAATTGATTAGAAATCACATCTCGCATATTTATCGCAGTAATCGGTGTCCACAAAATTTGTTTGGTGAACAAAGGTGCTGCAATCAATACCGCTATCATAACCAGGCCCCAGCCTGTAAAGAAAAACTGCCACAATCGCATCAAGCGTTTATGTTTGGATATTATTATAAAATGACGATGATCTTGTTTCATATTTTGATAGTGTATATGTTTGAAAATAAAAATGCAATTTTTATATTTATATAATGTTTTTTTTATGGTATAATTAAACGTAATTTGGGAGAGAATGAAAAAGATATTATCTGTCTTTATCGCCTTGGTATTGGTGGCGCCAGTTGTGGCGTGGGGTGAGGTTAGTGTGAAAAAATCTTCATCGGTCAAGAAAAAAACAGAAGCGCCACTGGATTCTGCTGCCAGTTTGGTGCCAACGGTTGTTGGTTTGGTTGGCAGTGTCAAGACTTTGAACGCGCAACAGCAACAATTGACCGCCGATTGTGTCCCGACCAGTGATGAAATCCGCGTTGTAAATGATTTAGTCAAAGAATGGGCAAAAACGGGCGATACAGATGCTGTATCTGCGGCAAATGGTTTGGGCGAACCTTGTTGGGCTTCTGCGGGTGGCTCGGACGATGGTTCGTATCAGAGATTTATGGAAGTTAATATGGGTGGCAAAGAAACGTGCTATGAACGTTTCGTTGGCAGCGGTAATCAAGATATGATTTGGTTTGAATACCCCAAGGCCAGTTTGGCAAATGTTTGTGATCCAGTTACTAACAAAGATTGCAAGAAAGTTTCAAATCTGTATGATATTTTTGAAAGAATACCGTTCACAACCCAAGATTACACCAAAGGTGAAGCAGCCAAGGTCGCAAGATTGGTTGAAAAATCTCAAAAATGTGCACCGTCAAGGATAAATGCTGCGAAACGCGAATTGTGGGGCGGTTTTTTAACCCAAACACTGGGTAATGTTGGAAAAACTAGTGGGGTTTCCGGGACAGACGCTGTTATCCAGGCGGTTTCTTCTGCTGGCGGTGGTGGATTGCAATCTATGTTGCCGTCACTTGGACAAATGGCTACCCAGGCTTTTGATAAATAATCGAAATTTTTCTGATGGTTGCGGTTGTTTTTTTGCTTTACTAGATTTTGAAAAATAGATATAATCATAAGGATTATAATTCAAAGGAAAGGGATTTATCATGAAAAACAAATGTTCTTGGTTTGGGTTTGTTGTATTAGGGACTGTGTTTTTGGCCGGTTGTGCGGGAACTCAAAACGGTGGCGAAAATTCCGGTGTTTATGAAACACCCAGTGTGGATTATGTTGAACGTTTGGATGTGTATTCTGCACCACATCAAGATTCTTTCTTGAATCAATTGGCGATGAATTATCGGTCTTATGCGGTTTATAACGCCAGAACCAGTGGTTATCCTGATGTTGGCGAATTGTTCGCACAAAAGGCGTTGGGTGCGTTTTCGGGTGAACGTCCTTTCCCGGAAAGTTTAGACAATTGGAATATCGGTTCTGAAAATGAACGTTTTGAAATTTATAATGCCTATAACGAATTGATGGATATGTTGAAAAGCGATGCAATTCAATTACAACCTAAATTGGCCGCAGAAAGTCAGGCTAAATTTGATTGCTGGATATCTGCGGCAGCATCCGGTCAAGGTGCAACTGCGAATGAATGCAGGAATCGTTTTTTTGCCACAATCCAGGCGTTGCGTGATTGTATAGAGGGTAAAGTCGTTGAAACCCAAGAAACTATTGTTGCGGAATCTGGGGTTGCGAAAACTTTGCCGCATGCAGCAGAACAATATTATCCTGAAACCGCCAGTTTGTCGGCAATGTCGGGCAGTGCGCGCGCCAGAGAGGGTATGGTTATTATCAATAATGTGAATATACCGTCTAATTTGGTCAGTGTGGTACCTGTTCCTGCGGCACCTGCTGTCCAGGCTCAGGGGGCGTCGGCACAACCAATTGTGTTTAACCAGAATATTTATGGTATGGATAACGGTGCTAGTGGGGCTGCACGTGAAGAATGGGAATACGAAGAAGAAGTTGAAGAACCAGAAACAGACGATTATGTTTCGCGTGATGAATTTATTGAAATGATGACGGCAATGCGTGCGGATTTGGCGGCTATTAATCAGCGGTTGAATTCTATGGAAAAAGCGCCTGTGCCAAATAATGAAAAGACTGTTATCAAAGTGCAACAGGTGCCATTAGAACCAAAACAACACATAATGGAAGAAATTTTCGAAATCAGATTTGATTTTGATAAATCTACTATTAAACCTGAATATGAAAATTTAATCAGAAAGTTGGCATCCACGACCCAGGCGAACAAGAATATCAAAGTGTCTGTGGTTGGACATACTGATACTGCGGGATCCAGTAATTATAATTATGCATTGGGTGGACGCAGGGCAGAGGCTGTTCAAAAAATGCTGATTAAGTATGGAATTCCGTCCAGTCAAATAATTGCTGTTTCGGCCGGGGAAGAAGATTTGAAAGTTCAAACCCCGAATAATACGCCGAATGCTGAAAATCGTCGTGTTCGTGTTGTCAAAGAAGTGCATTATACTGAACCGGCGGTTGCAGGTGCGCCAATCGTGGTTGAAGAATATACTGAATCCGATGACGATTGCGAAGATTGTGAAGAACTGTAAAAAAAATTTGGCAAAGGATTGACAAAAAACACTTGACAAAAAAATAGTTGTCTGTTATGTTGATTCTGTTACCAGAGAGATGTTATTGACCAAAGGTAAACAAAATGGATAAAGTGACAGAAGAAAAAAGAGTACGTGCGTTTGGCAGAGGCCAGGAAAATGTGAGAAAAGTTGATATCAAAAAAGCACTGATTGATAGCGGTGTTTGTTTTGATAATACGCCAGATATGTAATGTGGTACTTTTTTGAAATTTGCATGGTCAAGTTTTCATCGTGTTGGAAACTTGACTTTTTTGTTTGTTTGGGGTATAATGTGTGACAAGGCATCGGGGTTCTCTTGATGTAATTTCCAAAAAAGGTTTTTTATATGCATGTAAATGAATTAAAGACAAAGTCTCCTCAACAATTGTTGAAGATGGCAGAAGATATGGGGATTGAAAATCCTTCGCAATTAAATGTCCAGCAATTACGTTTCGCGGTTATGCGTGTGTATGCTGCAGATGATAAAATTACTTTGATTGGTGATGGGGTTCTGGAACGCATGCCCGACGGGTTCGGTTTTTTGCGTGCACCGGAAAGTAATTATTTGGCTGGGCCTGATGATTTGTATGTATCTCCGAATTTGATTAAAAAATATGGTTTGAAAACTGGCGATTATGTAGAAGGTCAAATCCAAGCGCCCCAAAATGAATCTGAACGGTATTTTGCATTGGAAACCATAGAACGTGTGAATGGGGATAATCCTGAAAAATTGCGCCATCGTGTTTCGTTTGATGATATGACGCCGTTGTATCCAGATGAAAAATTAAAGATGGAGGTTGAATCCGACACTGACAAAGGTCGTAATCTGTCTGCGCGTGTTATCGATTTGATTTCCCCTACGGGCAAGGGTCAACGTTCGCTGATTGTTGCGCCACCGCGTACTGGTAAAACAGTTATGTTGCAAAATATCGCACATTCAATTGCGACGAATTATCCCGATGTTAAATTGATAGTTTTGTTGATTGATGAACGTCCGGAAGAAGTGACCGATATGCAACGCAGTGTTCGTGGCGAAGTGATTTCTTCGACATTTGATGAACCGGCGACGCGCCATATCCAGGTGGCTGAAATGGTTATTGAAAAGGCTAAACGTCTGGTAGAGGCGGGTCAAGATGTTGTGATTTTGTTGGATTCGATTACTCGTTTGGGACGCGCATATAATACTGTTGTTCCGTCCAGCGGCAAAGTGTTAACCGGTGGTGTTGACGCATATGCATTGCAACGTCCAAAACGTTTCTTTGGTGCGGCGCGTAATATCGAAGGTGGCGGTTCGTTGACTATTATCGCGACTGCGTTGATTGATACCGGTTCTAAAATGGACGAAGTTGTTTTCGAAGAATTCAAAGGAACAGGTAACAGCGAAATTATTTTGGACAGAAAATTGTCTGATAAACGTGTGTACCCGGCGATAGATATTACTAAATCCGGCACACGCAAAGAAGATTTGTTGGTGCCAAAAGATGTGTTATCGAAAATGTATGTGTTGCGTCGCATAATCAATCCAATGGGAACATTGGAAGCGATGGAATTTTTGTTAGATAAATTGCGTCTGACAAAAACCAATGCAGATTTCTTTAATTCGATGAATCAATAAGATATCTTGTGGAATAATGGTAAAAACCGCCGTATGGCGGTTTTTTGATTTGCCATTGGGGGAGCGCCGTAGAAGGCGGGAGGTGTCGTTAAATTCTCCCCCATCGGGGGAGTGGCGCAATGCGCCGAGGGGGGTACGGGTATGATGCCATCCGTTCGACAAAATGAACAAACCGGAATACCCCCTTCGTCTGCTGACGCAGACACTTCCCCACGGGGGCAGAATCTTTGTATTGAGCCAAGAATAAAATTCTCCCCCATCGGGGGAGTGCCGTCGAAGACGGGAGGGGGGTACAAAAAAAGCCCAAGGGGAAAACGGTCTTGGGCTCTTTTCTCTCTTGCGTCCAAGAGAAACTCTTTAATTCTCCCCCTTTTGGGGGAGTGCGGCACCAGCCGGAGGGGGGTATCAATTTTGATACTGATTCAATTCCACACTGTCATCGTAAATTGAATACGTAGTGTTATTGTATCGCACTTTTAATTTACGTTGTGTATCGCGCGACATCGGCACATCGAGCGTTGTCATATTTCCAAAATAATCTGCAACGCCGTCATGGTCTAAATCCAAATGCAATGCAGGTGAAGTCTTTTTTGTTGCACGCAGATATACAAACCCATCGCCGACGTGCAGAATACGTCCACATTGGGCGGCCTCCCACATACCGGATGGTGCAAATAAACCAGATGCGCACGACACAATACCCTGGGTCAATGTTTCATTAAAGGTATATGTCCCGCCGGGACAATAAGAATCCGTCAGGCACACTGTGCAAGATATACCATTTGCGGGCAGATAATAACCACTGTCACAGGTATATTCATTTATTATGAATTCGGCCGTCATTGTGGCATAATCGGATGAACACATATTGATTAAATTGTCGGTGACCAAACCTTCGTATGACATACCCTGGGATTCGTCTTCGTTATATTCGAACGTTCCGCCCGGACAAGTTGCGCCAACCGGGCATGCCATACACGACAGGCTGTCTGCGGGCAAAAAATATCCCGATGAACATGTGTATTCGTTAATTTGAAATTCAGCGGTCATTGTAGATTCAAACAATCCACAGCCATTGGAAATATTTTCTGTGAAATATGCAAACCCAGGATTTGCACAACACAATGAAAATAAGCATACGGATAATTTTTTCATTTTCTTGCTCCGTAATTAAATTGCGGGCCCCGCAACAAAATCGCCAGTACCGGCATTATAGAAATATTCGCCCGATACAGTGTCGTACATACACGCAACACCATTTGGATCAAGTACCGGAATAAAATCACGAATTAATGTGCCATCATCATATATTTTGAACGAGTAAAAACGGAAACTTGCATCCGAGCTTACAGCAAATGAACCGCCATTATTCAGTCCAAATAAAAACAAATTACCCGGTGTCTGAAATGTGCTATATGACAATGAAACATCCCAAACCTTTGCCCCAGATTCATTATAAACATCGCAATGATTTTTATTAATATCAACTGTCACTTTTTGGCCGTATATTGCGGCAGGACCAGTATGGCCCGTACTGTAGTTTCCATAATCAAATCGCATATCATCTGCAGAAGAAAACATAAAATCAAAAGTTCTGCTAGTGCTTGTTTGGCGAGAACCGAACGCAGCGCCTCTGCCGGTGGCACTGGTTGGTCCCATATAAGTTGCAATCACTCTGGTGTCTTGATTCGGTGTAAAACCAGTATCAATATATTGTCCACCACCTACGGTATTTTGTAGATATTCAACCATGGTGTATTCTGTTGTGGGGATTGTTGTTGCGGACCAACCCAAAAAAGTATATCCGCGTTTTGTCGGTGTGGTGGGTAAAATTATATCACCCCCGACCGTACATGTTGATGTGTTATACACAGACCCGTCAACCATCCAATTCACATTCATTGTGTCCGGGATTGCTGGGGTGATTATGTTTATGTATATGCAAGTTAAAAATAAAATTTTTTTCATCTTTTCCTCCTGTGGTAGAAATCAATCTACGTTTTCTGCTTAATGGCAAAACAATTTAAATTTGTTATGCCACTGGCAAGATAAAATAAAACCACCGGAAAACATCTATCAGGCGGTTGGAGGATCGAAACAATTCAGTATTAGAAATTGCGCAGTTTATTTTGCAACGACAAAACGCCGGCATTATTCACATGCCCTCCAACCAAATTTGATTGGAGATATTTAACGTCCGCAAAAAAACAGCAGACGAATACTGATAACGGGTTTCGATGCCCCATCGGAAAAATTCTTTCCGACAGAGGTATTTTATTAAAACCCAAATTTTTATGCAAGAATAAAAAATTACACAAAAGGATTTTTTATGACTAAATTATATTTTTTATTGGCTGGGTGTGCTTTGGTAGTTGGTGCGTGGTTTTATGGTGCTGATGTTGCAGATGCCAAATGCCGTGCCCAGGTTGCCAATCAAAACCTGCAAATATTGCAAAATATGCAAAATCAAATCATTCAAAACAAAAGGAAAAATCATGAAATTGTTTATAAAACTGGCGTTGCCGATATTCGTCGCGTCTTGCGCGATAAATACTCTGTCGCCGAATAATTTGACGGTGTCTGATTGCGATATTATTTACGGGACTGTTGCCGATTGGGACGTAATCAGCGACGATTTAGCGCGCAATATATACGAACATAATTTAAACTGTGAAGGGGTGGGGCATTAACCCCCCTCGGCGTTTCACGCCACTCCCCCAATGGGGGAGAATTATTATTGATACCAGTTGAGTGAAGATTGATTAATTTTATTTATTATCATAACTTTCAATAACGCTTTCTGCGGCCAATTGAATCCGTTCTAGACCGCGTTCGTATGTGGAACAATCGCGTTCTATTTCGGATTTATACGCATCGCGCAGGTTGGTTGCCATATATGAACATGCACGCAGAGTGTTTACACAATATGTATGCCCCGCAGAGAAAGCATTTTGTCCGCGAAACCGTGTTTGGGTGTCCGCCCAATCGATGTTTAATGCGTTGTCTATATTAACCCATGGGTTTGTCCCAGTGTATGTACCGACGGTTGCGTCCCAATAAGCCTTAATCTCGGCATCGGTGGCGTCGGTGTTATATTTTAATTTGATGATTTGTTCGATTAAATCGTCAATTCTGGTTTTATATTGTGAATCAATTTGAGCCAGGCGCGCACTGCAAAAACAGCGGTTATACGCGGTATCTTTGCGTTCGCAATACGAATCCATACATTCTTTGTAATTGGCAAAGCATTGTTGCGATGACAAACGATTACTGGTCGTTGTGTTTGTTGTGGTGTTCGTCAAACGTGTTATTGTCCCAGAACGATTGCGATTCACATTTACCGGTGTTCGCGCGACAACACGACGATTTGAATTGTTCGGTGCGGTTGCAGAACGAATGGTTGTTGTATTGGAAGATTTAGTTGCCGCGCGTGCATTGTTGGTTGGCCTTGCAATAACACGTCGTGCGGGGGCAATGTTCGCAGTCCGGGCCATTGGTGTCGTCGCAGCGCGCGCATTTGTTGTTCGTTTTACCACGCGGCGATTTCCCATCGGCGACATAGATGCGGAATTTGCCATGGCAGATGTTTTTTTATTTGATTTTGTCGAATTTTTATTTTGAATATTGTCATTCAAAGTCGATGGGTATATATTTTCATACAATGTTTTGTTTATAAAACGATTCGGCGCCGCGCCATTTGCAGCGATGACGAACAAACATGCGAACATCGAACATATTGAAAATATGTAAAATCTTTTCTCCATATCGAATATTCTATCTGTTTTTATATGAATAAACAAGTGTAAATTTGGTAAGTAAGTGCTTGTTCAACCCAATTGTTTGTCGCGCCCCTTTGCTTGTTCCAAACTTAAATAACATATGTTGGTTCGGGGTGTGACAAATATTTCGAATAAAAAAGTATTGTTATAACATCAGCGAGTGTTCTGTAAATCTAATCCTGTGCTCATAATTTCTTGGTTTGTTTTTTCCAACTGAGGTTGTTTTGGTAATAAGATTTCTCCTAAATCCCAAACAAAATCTATACAAACTTTTACGCAAAACATAGCAGCCGCCCGGGCTGAGTAAACTTTACTCAAATGTATCCATTTCCCGGTTGTTCCATCGATCATTGTAATACGACACCATATGTTTTTTCCATGTTTTCCAGAAGGTTTACCTGGCTTTAAATCAGTACCGCGCGTTTTAGATGTCAAGGCATGTATCTCTTGTACCCCCAGTTTATGTAGGGGGCCTGTAAATGCAGAAACAACATAATCTTTTTTTGTCAGTATTAATTCTGATCGATAACGATCTGCCGGGCGTCCACCGATAAAGCAACCATCTTTGTTTAACGTGATATATTCTGTGTATGTACTCATTTTATACCTTTTTGTTCGTGCAAACTTTTGTTATAAAACCGGCGTCTTGCCGGTTTTTTGTTCATTATTAATAAATCAAATTTATTAACGTTCATTTTTACGCTTGTCTGCCCACAAAATCGCACCCAACATTGCGGCTACACCGGCAAATTCCATTGCGGTAGTGGTACCTTCGCTGGCTAATTCTTTGGCTTGTTCTTTTGGCAATTTCATACGATCATCGTCAGTAGACACGCCAGTGTACAACACTATAAAGCCCAAAGACCCCAATAAAACCGGCCATAAATTGCTTTTCTTTTTTTGTGTTGGTTCTTGTTTTTTATCGTTTGTTTGTGTTGTCATTCTTTCACCTCTTGGTTTGTTTGTTTTATTTTGTATTGATATTATAATACAAACCAACGGTTTGTCAACCATTAAATTAAAAATATTAAAAAAATTTTTTGAGCCAATATTTCAGGAATTTATTGGTTTTATCGGTACAGCGGTTCGGCAGGGCGAACGTGGCAGCCGTTTTTCCGCTTGATTTCAATGGCATTTTTATAAGATTTGTGGATGCTGGGGTTGCCTTGGTATCGTTTGGCGGCGACGCCCTGCAAGAATTCGTCGCGAACATCCATCCAATTATTGTGTATGTCGCCATTATATTTTTTGACCGCATCAACCATTTCGTCATCCACAGCGGACGTTTTATATTTTAATCCCAAGAATTTGCGAAATTGCCCCAGTGCGCTGCCTGGGCCACTGGCCATACAGGCAATCATTATATCGGTACTGATTACGTCTGGCAATTTGTAAAGTTTGTATTTTTGCCAATATCTTTCGTGATAAAAATCTTCCGCTTCGGGGCGAGAGTTTATGACAACGCCGGCACATTTTGGTGACGAACCAATGCCATAGCACGTGTATCCGCACGGATCGTTTTTTATAGTGCCACAGCGACCTTCTTTCCTGAATATGGTAATAAGGGCTTTTTCAAATGCAGGGTATTTGGATTCGTATCTGCCAGTTGTCAGAATTTGATTAGTAAAAACGCGGTCGCGTGCTGCCGGATAACACGAACCGCCAATAACTTGATTGTTTTCCATAACAATGCCGCCACCAATAGTTTGTCCGGCGAATATTACTGATTGTTCTGGTTTTTGTGCCGATTCCGCAGGGGGGGCAGGTTCAGATGGTTTTTCTTCGGGTTGGTCTGGTTCTGGGTGTTCGGCAATAAAATCTTCTTGTATGGCAATCATGTGGTCTGTGTATATTTCTTCGCCCGGGACGATGTTTAATTCCGAATATGCCTGTTTATCCATGAAAGGTTTATATCCAATCGCCATATTGTTTATGCGTTGGGTCAATGTAGTGTCCATATAAGTCTTGGGAAACGGGACCGTTTGCAACTGGGCATATACACACGGCGATAATACAATTATAAAAAAGGCAAAATATTTCTTCATTTCTTTGGTTATTTTATCATAAATTTTAAATTTATAAATAATTTCTTGTCGAATCGAGGATTAAATATGTATTAAAAAAATTTGCGTTATTAATAAAATCCTGCTATAAATAATCCGTCGTGCAGAAATGTGCGTCAGGGCTGTCATAGGCCTTATGTCTTCGGTGCGAAAGCATCGTTAAAAATGATGTCATCGGTGTTTTTGCACCGTTATCATCTCTGACTTATGGTCGGGGAGTCGTGTGTCATAAAATAGGGGCTACCCGAAAACCACGGAATCATTTAAGACATATGATTATGAACTCCCTGACCTCTGTGTTTTTTTTATATTTGCGGTTTTTTGATCCCCATAATTTGAATATGTTCTTTTTGCTAAGTGCACAAAATCTTTATATCATATTATTGTGTTTTTAACCGAAGGAGGGCGTATATGAAAAATAAAAATATGAACAAGTTATTATTGGGGTCAACGCTGTTATTAACCGGATGCAGTGGTTGTCATAATACTGCACATTCAGATGTTTATTTAACAACGACCGCCGGATTGGGGCAAAGAATAGGCGATATATATTTTACTGATACTCCGTCGGGGCTGTTGGTAAATGTAGATTTGCAAAAGCTGCCAAAGGGCGAACATGGTTTTCATATCCATGAAAATCCAGATTGTGGCGCGATGGCTGATGCCCAGGGCAACATGAAACCTGCATTAAAAGCCGGTGGGCATTATGACCCTGATAAAACAGGACATCATTTGGGTCCCAATCAACATGACGGCCACAGGGGCGATTTGCCTGTTTTAACTGTTTTGCCGGATGGGACAGTAAAAACGTCCTTTACAATCAAAAATTTAAAAGTCAAAGAAATAAAAAATCGTTCTGTTATGATTCATGATGGTGGAGATAATTACAGTGATGAACCCGCACCATTAGGCGGTGGCGGTGCCCGCATCGCCTGCGGAGTGATTAAGTGAGATTATCGTTCGCGAAAGTTTGGTATGAGTCCTTTGACATTACCTGTAAAACCAGTGCAGGCTTCATCGTTGCCAAATCCAAAACAACAATCCCCGTACACCTTGTCGCCGATGTTCCGTAGAAGTTTCAAGTCCATTTTACCATAAAAGGATGCGCTGTTAATAAGTTTTCGAAATTTAATTTTTTCAAATTCTACGATATAAACTTTTTGCCAGTATTTATCAAAATTATCAATTGCCACGTCAGCACAAAATGGAAACATTTTTTTATCTACACCAGCCAACAAAGCTACGTAAAACATTTGATTAAAGCATATTATTGCTTCTACAGCATTAAAATGTCCGGAATTTGGTGCCGAATAACAACAATCTTCAATGGAAAAGTTCCCAATTAAACTTATAGTATTAGTATCTGTATCTTTACCAATTTGAGCACTCTTAAGATACCGAGTATCCTTTGCAGAATACATAGCAAGTGCTTTCACTATAATTTCTTCAGGTACGTTCTCAAACATTTTTTACCTTAATAATTTTTATATACAGAAATATTTTATTGCAAAAAGATTCAATGTCAAGGAGTTTGCAATATGATTGGTGTTTAGCTGTCGGGGCGAAAGATTGGCTCGCTCAACACGGTGTGTCGGCTGCGCCGCATTCGTATGATGTTCGCTGCACTTTGTTTGCAAACATCAACTCATAGTCGAACCTGGCAACTTTATCGCGTCACCGTAAGAACGGTGACGGATTCGTTGCAATGTATCGAACCTTGGTCCCACCAAACATAAATTAAAACCGACCATTTTGGTCGGTTTGAATTTATGGTCGGGGCGAAAGGATTCGAACCTTCGACACCTTGGTCCCAAACCAAGTACTCTACCAGACTGAGCTACGCCCCGAAGGTGATTTCAATTATAACCTTTATTTTTCAAAAATCAAATATATTTTCTTTGATATCTTATTTATTCGTCAATTGTAATTCAATACGGCGGTTTTTTTGCAATGCGGATTTAGTGTTTCCAAATGCCACCGGATACAATTCGCCGAACCCAGACGGTATTAAACGCCGTTTTGATACACCGTTGTGGATTAATTCGTTCACCATCGCGGTTGCGCGCAAAAGCGACAATTCCATATTGTTTTTATATCCCACCGTCCCCGCGATAACAGGTTTATTGTCTGTGTGGCCGTCAACGCGGATTATCCAATCGATGTCATCAGGGATTTTTTGTTCAAAATCTTTGATGACTCTGGCCAAGATTTGGATTTGTTTTTTTCCGTCCGCCGAAATTTTATATGATCCAGACGGGAATAAAATATCACTGGATACTATGAATCTGTCGCCGTCTTGTTTGATTCCTAAATCGTCGCCTAATGCGATTTTGACCTGTTTATAAAATTCAGATTGATAATTGCCCAATGCGTTTAATTCTGCGACTTTGTCAGCCAAGGCTTTGTTTAATCGATTCGACATTTCGATGTATTCGATGTCTTGTTGTTTCGCGGTGGCTTCTGCTGCATCCAATGCCGCGGTTAAACGCGCGATTTCAGAATTTAATTCTTCTATCTTTTCGGTCAATTCAGCGTTACGGGTCATCACATCACCTTGGATGTCGCGACGTTCGGATTCTATGCGCATCATTTCAGTTTTTGCATTTGTTGCGATGTTTAACATGTTTGTCAATTCAGCAATTCTGGCCTGCATCTGGTCTTGCATTTGTTCTATTTGCTGGCGCATCAATTGTTGTTCAGACACCATTTGCGCGATTTTTTGTTCGTATGCATTTGCCAGGTTTTCCCGTTGGATTTGACCGTCTGCGATTTGCGCCTGTTGTGTTTCCAATGTGTCCCGCGCCGCCAGTAATAATTGTTCTGCGCGCTGGGAATCCGCGGTCATTTGCGCGATTTGTTCAGATTGTTGTTGCTTTTGACGTTCCAGAATGGCCAATTTGCGTGTGCCAGCATTTTTGTTAAAGACACTGGTAGTTGTCCACAAAAATACAAAGACAATCAACAAAAATATCAAAATGATAACCAGATTAGAAAATAAATCTACGAAGCCCGGCCAAGCATTTGTTTTTTCACGAAATCTGATGTTTAACATTTGTGGTATCCCTCTCGCTTTTGTTTTTTTATTTTTGTGGTCTGAATAAATAATCCATCACAGTTGAAATATATTTGCTGTATGCGCTGAACGTTTCAACATCGTCAGTCGCAGTCGGGCGAACATTCGGTCGTGATGATATATATTTTTTCAATTCAGTGATTGTTTTAAAGTGGGCTATTTTTTCAGATTTGTAAGAATCCGAACCGCCGACGCACAAAATGCGCGCGTCTATGTTGATGCCGTCCAAAGTATCCCTGAAGCACAATTCCATACGTTTCAAAGTGCGATTTAATATTTCATCGTCAACATTGATTGTTCCGATAAATAATTTCTCGTCCGTTCCCAATGCGACCACCCCAGGATATTTACCGTCGATTCGTATTAAATCGCATATCTCGTATCCGTTCGATGTGAATATGTCATAAATATCAGAAATTTTATTATACACATTTTCCGTTACAGGCGCATTTTCAACCAATTCAATCGATTGTTGCGTTGTGTTTGGTTCTGCCAATGTATATTGGGTCATAAAATCAGTCAAATCTGTAAAAACTGTGTTTTGTGCAAATTGAACCTGTTGACCCAAAAAGCCCACAGATAAACTGCCCGCCAGGCCCAGCAGGGAACTGGTAAAAGCAGTTGCCATACCTGACAAAGGCAACGTCATACCGCTTTGCATTGTTTGCAGGACGGCTTCGCTTTCGAAATTGACGTTCATCAATAATTCTGCAAATCCACCAATTGTCAAAATCAATCCCCAAAATGTCCCCAACAATCCCAAAAATACCAGAGTGTTAGAGATATATCGGATTGAATCGCGTTCGTCTTCTATCCGGCCGGATACTAATTCCAATAATTCTGTTAAATTCGCGGTTGTGATGTGTGTGTGGTGATTACGCAAAGCCACCGCAATGGGACGCAATATTGTTGGAACAAAACCATAGGTCGCGCGACCGTCAAAATACGCATGCAACCAACGATATTCCGGCAACAGGCGAAACATCTGGGCAAAACAAATGATAATTCCGAAAACAGTAGTCCCAATTATTATCCCATTTAATACAATATTTGCCACCGCGATATTCAAAAAAGTTTGCCAAAAGAACAATATTACGGCCAAAATTGTGGCTGTGAACATGGACATAATATTAAAATTTCTGTGAAATTTATTCATGTTTTTATCTCTCGTTAAGCAAATCATAGTAAAATTTTAAATAATGTGTCAACAAAGATTTAATCCGTTTTTTAGTAATATTATAAAAAGACTTGATTTTTTATGAAAAAAACGCATAATGGGGGTGTTCCTGCTGATGACATGGGGTTATCGGCTGATTTAAACCAAAGGAAATAAAATGGCTTATTATGAAAGCGTCTTGGTTTTTCGCCAAGATTTGACCGAACCGCAGGTGAAAGAAAAAGCGGCTAAATTCACAGAAATTATCAAAGAATTGGGTGGCGATGTAAAAGCTACTGAATTTTGGGGATTGAAAAATCTGGCATACATCATTCGTAAAAATCGCAAAGCGCACTATGTTTTGTTGAATATCGAATTGCCAGGTGAACAAATCGCCGAATTGGAACGCCGTTCTCGTATCGATGAAGACGTTATTCGTTTCTTGAACGTTCGCGTTGAAGAATTGGCAAAGGGCCCATCTGTGATGATGAAGAAAAATACAGAAGAAGAGGTGGCATAATGGCAGTACGTGCAGCAATTTATCGTAAAAAATCTAATCCGTTAAAGGACAAAGATATCGATTACAAAGATATAAAAATGTTATCACATTATATATCTGAACGTGGAAAAATTGTTCCATCTCGTATTTCTGGGGTATCCCAGAAAGATCAACGTGCATTGGCGACCGCCATTAAACGTGCACGTCATTTGGGGTTGTTGCCTTTTGTTAGAAATAACCTGGGTTAATAATCTCTAACTTTTTAATAAAAAAGGACAGATAAAATGAAAGTTATTTTAACAGAAAAAATTACTAAATTGGGTAATATCGGCGACGCAGTCGAAGTGAAAACAGGTTATGCGCGTAATTATTTGTTGCCAAACAAAAAAGCTATGCGTTATACCAAAGAAAATATCGCATTGTTCGAAGCGCAAAAAGCTGAAATCGTCGCGCGCCATGAAAAGGCTAAGAAAGAAGCTGAATCCAAAGTTGATGCAGTTAAAAATGCTAAATTGCACATGATTCGCCAGGCGGGTGATACGGGCCAATTGTATGGTTCTGTGTCTTCGCGTGATATTGCACGCGAATTGAAAGAAATCGCGGGCGTTTCGATTGAATCGGCCCAGGTTTTATTGGGTTCTCCAATTAAATCTGTGGGTGTGTTTGATACAAAAATTGCTTTGCATCCAGACGTTGTTGTCGATGTGAAAATTTATGTCGCACAATCCCAAGACGAAATTGATGCATTGGTTGCGGGTAAAAAATTGACTTTCGGAACCAAGAAAGTTGAAGAAGGAACCGCAGAACCAGTTGTCGAAAAAGCAGAAGAAAAAACAGAAGAAAAACCTGTCGCGCAAGAAAATAAAGAAGAAGTGGCAGAGTAATTTTCTGGTAATTTTCATATTTATACAAACGCCGACATTTTGCCGGCGTTTGTTTTTTTATTAGAAGTAATATTTTATTGTTTTTTTGTATAATAATCCAGTATATATTCTACGCCATGTGATTGCAGTATAATATAAGAGTCGTAATCGAAAAATTTGTATCCACATTCTTGGGCGCAAGACCAAGGACAATTGTTTGCTCCGCGCGTAAAGTATTTCGCGGGAAGGGCAGGATTATCATCATTTTGTAAATCGTTGTCGCTGATTTGCCAAAATTCTTCAACAAACACCCATGGAAATTGTTGTGTTTTTATGCATTCGGTTAAATCTGTTTTTGTTATTTTACACCAACAATTAAATCCAGTGCCATTGGTGTTTATATTATTTTTTAAATCATATTCGCCATCTTTTCTGTTTGAACCCTGGGTAGTACTGCACATGGAAATACCGCTTATGGATTTTCCATTTTTCAATTTTACTTCCCATTCGCCGTTAGACATATTGGAGAATGGTCTTTGTTTGCAAGTATTTGGATTTTTGTTTCTGTTGTACAAACATTTGCCACCGGTGCAACTTTCACAGAATTGACCGTTGTCAGATTTTGCCCAGTATGTTCTGCCGACACTGTGGCCTACATTAATATTTGCATAACATTGTTGATATTGTTCCCGTGACCATTGCGGGGTATCAAACTCTGATTCTGTGGTGCTGGTTTCCTCAGTGTCATTAGTTATTTTTTTTTTGATAATCCGGAATATATTTTTCTCCGAAAGCATCTATTATATTTTGTCCAGTATCTGATGTTGGAACGCAATCACCGTCTTTCAATGCATATTTAATACCACCGCTATCATCGCATTTGGTGGCGACGCATTTCCATACAACCTTATCGCCAGATGTTGTTTCTTTCACGTCTGCTGCTTTAACGCGTCCTTCCACTTTTGCTTCTTTACAACGCTTCTCCCATTTTGACAATTCTGCGGAAACTTCCGAATAGTTTTTCTCGGTTTGTGTGAAAGATATCTCTCGCCCGTACAGTGAAGCGTTTCCCAATGATTTTTTTATTTCGGATACTTTTGCTTTGATAGTTTCTTGTGTATTTATTGTTGGGTCGGGCTTTTCTGAATCTTCACCTAGTTTGCATTCGCCGTTTTTCAAGGTGCCGCCTTGGGCGGTGCATTCGGATTTAAGGTCTTTCTTGGCTTCTTGGGTGTTTAATGCACGAGTAATCGCCCCAGACGAAATCAAGCCCGCCGCAGTCCCAAGTCCAGAACCCAACATCGCAGATGATGCGCCCGTTTGTGCGCGTGTTTCGCGATACGCGTTTTCTTTGAATGTTGTGACGTTGGTTCCAAACCATTCTTGGGTGCAAATAAATGTATCACCGGCGTATAATTTACGTGATGCCATTGGGGACGATTGGTTTGTTCCAGCAAAGAAATTCACAGTATAAACACAATCAAAACTGCGTTCGTCAAACATTGCGCCAAGATGTTCGCATTGTTTACGCATCAAATTACGCAATTCCAGTAAGCGTTTTTCGTCGTTTGTGACATCTTGTTCTGCATCAAGGCGTAAACCGCCGATTACGTTGCCAAAACGTGCCGCCAGACCGGAATCTTGTTCAGTGCAATTTTTTGCAGTTGTTGCACATTTTTTTACCGCATTATCAGCCGCCGTTTTACCAAGGCATTTTTCAAATGTTTGACCACATTCTTTCTGAATACATGAATTATAATTATTTCCACAATTTATGACCGCATTATAAGATGATAATTTGACATTCATGTCGCGGTCGGCCTTAATCTCGGTTGTGAACAAGCGAAATTCTTCGCCGGTGCAGGTCGTTTCGCGACGGCATTTATTTAATTTGTCGCCAAATAACGTGTCACCGTCTGTCGCGCATTTTGTGAAATCTTCGCCACAGTTTTTTTGCATACATTGACGCAGACCAGCGTCGCAGGTGTTTTTGCCGGATTTGGAAGATTTTTGCAGATTAGATATCGCGATGTTCAAATCATCGCGTGCTTCGGCCGCCGCACGTTGTTTCCGAATTTGTTCTGCCAAATCAGATGTCAAATTATCGCCATCAATTGCAGCAACTTCAGACAAGGCAACATTAAATTGTGCGGTTTTATTTTCAAATACTTCGGGTTCTGGTTCCGGTGCAGGTGCTGTTTCCGGCACAGGTTCGGGCGTAGTTTCTGTCGTTGCGGGTGTTTCCGTTGTCACCGGATTTGTTGTTGTTCCGGTTCTGGTGGTGCTGGCAACCGGTCGTCTGGACGCCACAGATCCGCGAACTGCGGTGCGCGATGCAGCATCAGATGTGTTCAAAACCAACGAACATGTCGCAATTGCAACTGACAATATTCTTATAAAATCTTTACATATTTTTTTATTCATATTGTTTTCTTTATTTTAACCGATTGCATGCGATTTTATGAAATTCACATAATTGTCCCGCCAAAGTTTCTTCGTTATTATGTTTTTCGTCACATTTGTGCGGCATATTGGTGGCACATACAGTTGATACGCATTTTTTCCAGCCTGTATCATCTTTGCACGATTTTTGTGCGCTTTGCAATTTTTGCTGACGCATTGTTTGATATGTACTGACAATCGATTGTAATATTTTATCGGCACTTTTTATCATTGCGTCGCGTGTAGCAATCAAATCAGAACGAATTTGGCCGAGAAAAGATTCACATCCGGTTGCATAAACACCGCATTCTGAAAAATATTTATCAAAATCCGCGTTCGATTCACAATTTCTGTAATCCGCCAGACAACGTTTTTCATTTATTATACATGATTTGATATCGGTCGAACATGCGGACAGACCTTTTTCTTGGTTCACCTTTTGTGCAAGATTTGTAAATTGTGCAGAAATTCCCGCCGCAGTACATGATTTTTCAATCAAAGAATCATAATTATCGTTGACATCTTCGGCGGTGCAACCTGAAACCTTTTGTAAACAAAGTTTGGTTGCCCAAATATAGCGTTCGCCCGGGTCAGATGGTGCTTTTTTTAATTCTTTGTCTGAGATATTATATTTAGCAGACGACCCCGCAGAAATGTTTTTCATCGCGGTTGATTTAGACGGTATTCCCGCCGCAGACGAACCACAATATTGACAACGCGCAGCCGGATTTGCACCAATGTTTATTGCACATGCAGAATCCAAACACCGTGTTAAATTTGAAATAGAACACGCACCAAACGCAAATGTTGGCGTCAACAGCAAGCCAAATAACGAAATCAATACGCGATTTGTCATAATTCTCTCTTGGGGAAATTATAACAAAAAATGATTTTTGACGCAAATAAAAAATGCTGTGTTTTATCGGAATTAAAAAGTCTGGACAGAGCATAATTTTTTATGCTAGAATCGCCGTAAGCAGAGAGAATTTTTTATGAAATTTGTTAGATTTTTGCTGTTTATGACTGTTTTTATTCCGTGCGTATCTTTTGGTGCGGCGTCGTCTGATTTTCAACGATCTGCGAAATTGTTGGCTGCGGCGCGACGTGGCGATATCCAGACGGTGCAGTTTTTAATTAATTCTGGGGCAGATGTAAATTATGTTGATTCTACTGGGGTGTCGATTGTTTGTACTGCGGTAATGAATAATGATGCGCGCGCAATACAAATTTTGCAGATGTATGGTGCGGATGCTTCGAATTGTGATCGACAAATCAAAAATTATAAACGTAAAACTCGCGTTGCCACCAGTGGTGAAGATTACAGTTTTTTCAGTGGATTATCTTCATCGCATGTGTTGGTGTTGTCTGCGGTTGGTGTTGCAGCGGTGCTGGGGGGTGTTGCATTATTGACCGATGTTTTCGACAGCAATAATGGCGGTGGTTCGGGGACTTCGTCTGATACTTCGCATGGTGGGGGCAGTGGCGGCGGTGGCGGAACCAGCGGTTCAACAACGACTTTGTTGCCGTTGAATTTGCCATATGGGCCTGGATGTACGGGTGATGATTGTTCGACTGACTATGCGTTTTGGCAAAATAGACAAGATTTTGAATATATGTCCGAAAATGGTTTTAATTATTTAATGGTGGCGCATGCCTATGATGCGTTTGTGCGTGGTTATTTGGGAATGTCTACGGTCAGAATCAGCAACGATAAATCGCCTTTTGATTTGACTCAATTGCCGTTCGTTCAACCGGAAAGTGGTGATGCAGAACCGATCGGTGGCGGAAAACCGGTAAATGTTGCAATGGTGACAAAAACAGGTGTAAATGCGGTGGGCAGTGCGATTGATGGTTTGATTCCATGGATAGATGTTTCGCAGATTGCGATTGTAAAATCAATATGTAATGCCAGCGGTATTGATTCCACCGCGTGTCAGAATGCTATGGCGGCGGCTACGAATGTATCGCATAAGTATTACAATTATTCGTCGGATGAAGATGGTAATGTGGTTGAAAACACTGTATTTAATTTGACTGGTTCTGGGTCTGTGTTTGGGGGTGCGTCGGACGATGATACTGAATTGGCGAAAATAATTGCAGGTTGGGAACATGGCGGTCGTGGTGTGCCGGATTATTTTGGATTTATCCCAAATGGGCAATTGTTGGTGTATAAAACGGGTGTGGGTGAATCAGGGGTGTCAGATTATAAAAATTATTATGCGATAAATAATGCTTTGACGTTGAAATCAGGTGGTACTCATGTTGCAGACGTGGTTGTGAATTTGTCTTTGCCAGATGCATCGGTCGGTTTGGATTATGTGACGGTGGCGGGTGCAAAATCTTTGAATGATGCGGCAACAACAACCGCTATGAAAAAAAGCACATACAGAGGATTGATAAATAATTATTACAATTTGAATACCGATGATGATGATACTGTTGATACGCCGGGTGATGATGCCGAAAGCGCGTTTAATTATCTGGGAAATCAACAATTGCATATTTTGATTAATTCTGCAGGGCGCAATAAGTATGGGTTTGGAACGGGGGAATCTTTGGACGCGCAATATGCGACGTTCGAAAATTTTGCGCCGGGTGTTTATAATGATTTGGAAAATTTGTTTATGACGGTGGTTGCACTGTCACCAAAGAATGGAACCGAAGACACGACTATCAGTGCTTATAATCCAACCAGTGCGGGTAAATTACAATTATCCCAATGGGGTGTAAGTGATGGTGATGATAATATTACAACTTATTCTTCGCGTATTTGCGGTTTGACGGGAACTGGGAATGGAGGAACATTAAACCCGTGGTGTTTTGCTGCGCCCGGTGCGACAGATATGGAAGCGACTGCGTCCATGGCGGGTGCGGTTGCGCTGGTCAAAAGTGCGTTTAATTATATGTCTGCAGACCAAGTGTTTTTATTGTTGGCTTTGACTGCGGATGGGCCGTATCTGGGAACAAATCCGGAAACGGGTTTATCGTGGACTTCACAAGATGTTTTGATTTCTTATTTGCAGAATATGTACATTTTGCCGGGCAGTTTGGATACATCAACCAGTCAATATCTGGAAACTTTCAAGACTGCGTTTGGATACGGTGTGATAAATTTGGAACGCGCAACACGTCCGAATACAAATGCGTATTTCTTTGATGCAAACAAGCAGAAAATTGTCACAACTGGTGGAACTGCGTATTGGCGTAGTGCGTCGGCGGGGGGAGTACGTGCTTCGAATGTATTGTCTTTGACGGGGCGGGGCGCAATCAAAACTTCGTTTTATGATGTATTGCAAAGTGCAGATGGCACAGTATCTTTGCCACGTGTTTGGAATGGGATTTTAGATACGAATGCGTCATCGCGTCATGGTTTGTATATGGGTGATGTGTTGGGTGAATTTGATATTGGTGGGAATTACAAGAATTCTGAACGTGTGGGGGATTTCGAATTTTCTGTGGCTATGTCGCCGCGCGCGTATGTTGATAATTATAATGGATTAGATAATTTGCATGTTGGTTTTGTTGGTGAAGATTTTGATATTTCGGCCGAATATCAACGGCATTTAACAGATGGTGAAACGCGCTTTGGTGGACGTGCAAATGGTTTGTTGGCGTTGGTTGCGAATGCCGTGGTGACGGATGCAGATTATAAATTTGGTAATTTTGCGTTTGGGGCGCGTGCATTCAGTGGTACGATAACTGATGAATCTTTGTTGGATACAGACCCTGTTGTGTCGTCGCAATATGAACCGGGACGTCTGGGGTTAACTAGTGGTGTTGCCGTTGACGCGAAATACAATAATGATAAATTTGATTTTGATTTGTCGGTTGGTGTTATGAATGAAACAAATACTGTGTTGGGTATGTACAGTGATGGTTTGTTTAACATGCGCGGTGGGAAAACTCAATATTTGGACGCGGTCGCGATTTATAAACCAATTGATAATGTGAAATTGTCTGTTCGTGGAATGTTTGCAGATACAACTGTTGATGAATTTGGTGGTATGATTTCGGGTGTCTCGGATATTAAATCTAATGCGTTCGCGGTTGGTTTAGATGTTGGTGGTTTTGGGTTGACTGTTGCGGCACCTTTGGCGGTTGTTGATGGTCGTATGTCGTACGGATATGCAGATTTCACAGTTGTGGAAAATGACGGTCAATATGATGTTGCGATGAATAATCCGCACACTGAATATGTTGATTTGGCGGCTCAAAAACGTGAGTTGAGATTTTCTTCATCGTATAAAAAATCTTTTGACGAACATACTCTTGGTGGTGTTGAATTTATGTATCGTGTAAATCCGGGACATACAGATGTATTTGGAAATGAATCTTTGTTGATGTTTAAAATTCATCATAAAATCGGAATCTAATTTTTTTATTGACGAATATCGATTTTTGTTTATAATAATTCCAAGTTGTTTAACAAAGGTGTTTTGTTATGAAAATAATAGATAATTTGAAACAAAAATGGCGTACAGCAAAAATGCCTGTGACATTTAATGAAGAAGACATTAAATTGTTGGCGGCTATGAGTGAAACGTATATGACGTTGGGTAACATGAAAATAAACGGTTTGTTTTTGTATTCTTATTATAAGCCCCGGTATGAATCAGATATTGATTTGGCACGACATTTATTTGAAAAAAATGGTGTTAATGTAAAAAAATATACTGGACGTGCGTTTTATTGGGATGAAAAGGGGACTGTTTTGCGTGTCAGGTTTAGGAGAACAGATAAAGGCCGTCAAAAGGTTGATTTTTTTGTGCGGATAGAGGATGCAGATGCCGATTTGTTGCGACCATCGAACGGTGCTGAAGAATGGAATAAATATCAGCAAATGCTGGAAGAAAAAAGAACAGAATTTAATGCACGTTGATGGTGCAACAGATTTATAAATACGCCGTCCGGATTTTTCTGGACGGTATTTTTTTGGAATACGTTCTTATGGTTTTTAAAGGACGAGAAATATAAAATAAAAATGTAAATCACAACCCAGAGAGAGAAACCATGAAACCAAAAATATTTTTGATGATTCTGGCGATTGCTGGAATACATACTAATGCAGACTCTTGCACAGGAATCACTTTGAAATCAAATGACGGTGCAAACATAGTTGCGCGCAGTGTTGAATGGGCAAATGGAGAAAGCCCCAGCGATTATATAATTGTTCCACGCGGATATGCTCAACAATCAATGTTGCCAGACGGTGTGCGCGACGGTATGAAATACAGTGCTTTTTATGGCTATGTCGGTTTAGCGTCTGAAGAATATGTAATTGAAGGATTGAACGAAGCAGGTTTGTCTGCGGGATTGTTTTATTTTCCTGAATTTGGTTCGTATCCTGCATACGATGCCAATGCGAAAGACATCACGATTTCAGACACAGAATTTGTCGCATGGATATTGGGTAATTTCGAAGTCGTAGATGATGTTATTGCGGCATTGGACGGTGTGCGTGTTGTTGCAACTGATCCGCGTGCGCAAACCCTGCATTGGCGCGTTGCAGATAAATATGGTCGGCAAATCGTCATAGAATACATAAATGGTATCCCAATGATTCACGAAAATAAACTGGGCGTTTTGACTAATGCGCCGGCGTATGATTGGCATATCACGAATCTGGACAATTATATCAATTTGACGCCGGGCGGGGCGGAAGAGCATGCGTTTGGAAATATAACGGTTAAACCGTTGGGACATGGAAATGGCTTGTTGGGATTGCCAGGCGACGCGACGCCACCGTCCAGATTTGTTCGTGCTGCATTTTATCAAACCAGTGCGCCAACATTAGACACCGCACAAAAAGCCGTAGAACAAGCTTTCACGATTTTATCAGCGCTGACAATTCCAATTGGTTCGCAATATGCCCCGGGCAAGAAAGTCCCAGATATTCCGTCTGCGACACAATGGACATCTGTGACAGATATGACAAACGGCAAATTATATTACACGACTATGTATAATCCGACAATTCGCAGATTTGATTTGACCAACATAGATTTTGCGAATGTGTCGTATCAAATGCATCCGCTGGACGCGACCAAAGTTCGCCCGATTGTAGATGCGTTTATAAACTAAGTTTTTTTCAAATTGTTTTCTCGTTCCCCCGAATAAAATCTCGTAATTTTTTTGCGAGATTTTTTTCATTCTTCCAGTGGGGGAGAATTTTTGCATTGGGGGCAGAATTTTGAAAAGTCTTTCAAATAAAAAATGGGCCGATGGCCCATTTTTTTCGCTGTATTTTTATGATAATTTGTGGATTACCAAACCACTGCGCAGTTTTGGTTCAAACCATGTCGTTTTTGGTGGCATGATGTTGCCTGTGTCTGCGATGTCTATGATTTGGCGCATTGTGACGGGGTAAAGTGCAAATGCTGCAACCATTTCACCACTGTCTACGCGTTTTTTCAATTCGCCCAGACCGCGGATTCCACCGACGAAATCGATACGTTTGCTGACGCGCAAATCGCCCAAGTTCAATATTTTATCAAATACCAAATTAGACAACACAGTCACGTCCAAAACACCAATCGGGTCGTTGTCGTTGTATGTGCCAGGTTTCGCAGTCAACGAATACCATTTTCCACCAATGTACATTGAAAAATTGTGCAATTTTGATGGTTTATAAATTTCTGTTCCCATTTCGACTACGTCAAAAGATTCACGCAGTTTTTCAATAAATTCGTCCGGGGTCAATCCGTTCAAATCTTTGATAACGCGGTTGTAATCGATGACTTTTAATTGAGATTCTGGGAATATCACAGCCAAGAAATAATTGTATTCTTCTTCGCCTGTGTGATTTGGATTTTGTTCGCGTTTTTCAGCGCCCACGCGTGCCGCGGCAGCGGTTCTGTGGTGGCCGTCCGCAACATAAAACGCCGGAACGTTTGCAAAGATTTCTGTGATGCGTTTGTTTGTCGCTTCATCATCGATTTTCCAGAAAGTATGACCAAAACCGTCAGCGGCAACAAAATCGTATTCTGGTTCGTGCGACGCAACCCAATCTGACACTAATTTGTTCATTTCATCAACATCAGGATATGCGAAAAACACAGGTTCCAAATTTGCATTTTGAATACGAACGTGAATCATGCGGTCGTCTTCTTTTTCTTTGCGAGTCAATTCGTGTTTTTTTATTTTGCCCGTCATGTAATCATCTACGTTCGCAGCAGCAACCAAACCGTATTGTGTCCGGCCGTCCATAGTTTGCGCGTAAATGTAATACATTTCATTTGTGTCTTGGACTAACCAGCCATTTTCCTGCCATTTTTTGAAGTTTTCTACGGCTTTGTCATAAGTTTTTTGTTCGTGTTCATCGGCAATCGGATCAAAATCGATTTCAGGTTTAATGATGTGCAGTAATGATTTTTCGCCGGCTTCTGCTTTGGCTTCGACAGAATTCAAAACGTCGTAAGGACGTGAAGCAACTTGGTCAGCCAATTCACGTGGTGGACGAACCCCAGCAAACGGTTTTATTTTCATGATTTCTTCCTTTGGTTTGTTAAGATTTTTTTTAGTTTTCTTGGAATTTCCGACACCAGTGTATTTAATTTTTTCACGAAAGTCAACAGTGGTGTCCCCGCCCAGGCAAAAAAATACCCGCTCGCAGTTGGTGGGTAAATTTTTTGTTGTGCTCAGTGTGCGGCTTGCGAGCTGAATTGTTAGAAATCGGGCAAGAAATCGATGAAGTAAAAGATTTACTAAATCTACAGAATTTGAATTAAATAAATTTGTATGATATACTAAGTACTAAATCAAGAACAGGAGAAAAACGTGACATTTAAAAATTTCATTATTTTTATTTTTTGCTTTTCTTTTATTTTGCCAACTTACGCATACCTAATTACTGATGAAACACCAGAAAAAATACAGCAAAACACAGAAAACAATCAAGAACAAACATTTTGTCATTATAGTATGGGGGATTGGTATGGCAGTTCAAAATATAACGAACAATCCGACGAAATAATTATCGAAAATTGTTCTTGGGGGATGGGATACGATTGTAATACATATAAAATCCCTAAGTTATCCGAATTTGATAATGTAAAAATATATTATAGTGATAAGCATCCTGAAAACATATTTATAAACAATAGCGGTCATTGGAAATGGAAAAATGCGGGTTGTAGATTTGCTGTTCCTGCTAATGAAGAAAATTAAACATTAAAATTTTTACAACCAGTTCGAAACTATCAAAAATTAGCCATTTTTTTATTTTTAACTTTCGAACTCGCCGAAAGTATTAGAAAATAAATAAAAAACCGCCCTGAAACGCGCGGTTGTCTATCTTGGTTGGGGTACACGGATTGTAATTCCCACTCACAGAGTTCGTGGGCCCCTTTCGGCTGTGCCACGAACCGAACAACTTCGTTGTACGATTGAACTGCGACCGCCCGGACAAAAATTAAACCACCCGCAAGGGTGGTTGAATTTTTGGTTGGGGTACACGGATTCGAACCGCGATATACAGAGTCAGAGTCTGCTGTTCTACCGTTAAACTATACCCCAATATGAATGCCGTTTGATTGTATAATTATATTTTATCAAATGCAATATTTTTATTTTTTTTAATATGACCGGATTTTTTTACATCTTTGGGGCAATATTGTATTTAACCCCCCAAAGGCTTAAGTTTGCTGATTTTGTTCATACCAATCCATTCGTGATATAAAGCGATTTATTGTGGCGGGTTGCACGTGCATAATTTGTGCGATTTTATATCGTGATATGCCAGTGTCAAGTAATTGTTTTATTTTTATTGCGTTTTTTGATAATTTTAATTTCTTTGATTGGGCAGAATAAGGACGGCCTAGTTTTCTGCCTGTTGCGCGGATGTTTTCCAATGATGATTTTGTGCGTTGACTGATTAAATTACGCTCGATTTCCGCAGATAATCCAAACGCAAAAGCCATAACTTTGGATTGTATATCGTTGCCCAGTTTATAATTTTCTTTGATCGTCCAAACCTGACAATTTTTGTTCAGACAATTTTCGAGAATACGCATGACTTCCAACAAAGATCGGCCTAATCGTGAAATTTCTGCAGATATTAAAATGTCATTTGGTTGTAAATCTTCCAGTAATTGGCCCAGTTTTCTTTTGTTCAAAGGCTTTCGAGACGATATAGTTTCCATGACCCATTTTGTTATATTCATATTATTTCGTTTTGCGAAATTTTCAATTTCAAATCGTTGATGTTCAACAGTTTGTTTCATTGAAGATACGCGTACATATCCGATTACAGACATTGTAAATCTCCTGTGGTTTTTTTTATGTGTTATTTTCTTGCATTTTAAAGGAACGTTTAAATCAACAGTTTTTTTTGCAATTTTTTGTTTTTTTTGTTTTGTTCAAAAAATCAGAAAAATCAAGCAGTTTGTTCGATTTTTATTGTTTTTTAGGAATATCGGGTTGTGGTTATTACACAAACGTTGGTTTGTGTAATATTTTTTTTGTGACCAAAAACATTTGTTCACGTTTTTAATTAATTAAAAATAACAAAGGAAAAGATAATGAAAAAACGTATTATTTTAACATCTTTGTTGGCGATTGTGGCGACGTGTGGGGCTGCAAGCGCAGAAACAGATGTCACTTTCGCGGGTGATTATACCGCCACAACAGGTATCAACGCCGTTTCTGCTGGAACACCTGGGGCGTATTCGTTCACTTATTCTGGAACAGCTGCCGATGGTTCCGTTGTGGAAAATATTGCGTCTGATACAGGCGCAGGTGTCGCCAAAAATCAATTCAATTATTCTTTGGCAGACGGAACAGCTGCTGATTTATCTGATGATATGTCTTATGTTGCGACGGATTATGTTGCCGAGACAGCTGCATCGGATTATGCAAATGTCCATGTTGAAGATGGATACGGATTAAATGCAGCTGATTCTGTTGTTGACAGCAATTACAGTTATGTAAATCCGCAATACGATGCATCAGACGAAACAAGTCAACAATACATTGTTTTGGACAAAGACGGTGCTGCACGTACTTTGCATACAAATTATGCAACAAACTCAACTTATACCAATGGTTCCGCAGATATTACTGCCACAACAACTGCAACAGATTTGATAGATTTGTATTCTTATCAAGCCGAAGGAACCCATTTGTATAAATTGTCAGAAGACGGCACTGGTGTTCGAGATATTACAAATGACGGACAGGCTGTGGATTTAGGTAATCCTGCAATAGACCCAGTTTTAAGAGGCATTTTGCAAGGTATGATTGATGCGTATGCGGCGGATTCTGGTGATGCATTTACAACTGCTTTGGATGCATTGAATGTTTTGCAGACCCAAGAAAACGATAATTTTGCTGACGCACTTGATGCTTATAATGCAGACGTGACAACTCAGGGTACATTAGAGAGCAATTTTGGTACCTATACCACTGCTGTGAATGCATATGGCGCAGAAACTGCGGCAAACAGTAATTATCAGATTGCTTTAAATAATCATAATGCGGATACAGAGAAATTCAATAGCGCGTCTGCACTTTATAATTCTTCAATTGAAACCACATTGGACGGTACATTGACCAGTGCAAAAGAATATGCTGATAGTTTGGCGGATAATTATGATGCTGCGGGTTCTGCGGAAACGGCTGAAACAAACGCCAAAGAATATTCCGATGCGAATTTGGGTGCTGCTAAATCATATGCAGACGAAAAAGATGCTTCGACTTTGGCCAGTGCACAAGAATATTCCGATGCGAATTTGGTTGCTGCTAAATCATATGCAGATGATAAAGATGCTTTGACTTTGGCCAGCGCACAAAATTACACTGATGATCAAATCGAAGTAGCGATGAACAACATGCGTGATTATGCAGACACAAGAGATGCGCTGGTTTTGAACCAAGCAAATGCATATACTGATAAACGTATTGAAAAATTAGATAAAGATTTATCGGCAGGTATTGCAAGTTCTGCGGCGTTGTCGTCTGTGGCTGTATCGGGTGTCAAAAAAGGCGAAGTGTCTTTTGGTGCAGGATTCGGACATCATAACAGTCAATCTGCCGCTGCATTTGGTGCAGTAATGGGATTGAGTGATGGCTGGTCTGTGAATGCTGGGGCTGGATTTTCGAATTCAAATGTCACAGTGCGTGCCGGTACAAATTACAAATTTAAATTGTTTTAATGTTAATCGTATAATTGATAAAAAACCACCGGTTGTCGGTGGTTTTTTTATGGTTTGTTTTTTCTTTCTTTATTTCTTTCTCGTAATTGTTTTTTGTAATCGGTCGCGTTAAGGTCGGGTTCAATGATTGGTAATTTAAATTCGGTATCCATTTCGTGTATTTGTTGTATCATTATGTTTTCTATTTCAATACGTTTTTTTTCAAATTCGTCGTCTTTTAATTTTGCGTCCAGATAAATCGGTTCGCCAATTCGACATGATATTGTGCCAAATAATTTTGGTATCATGAATTTGTCCCATCTGTTCATGTAAATAGGGCGCGAACATGAAAAACAGCATGGAACAATCGGTGCGCCCGTCATACGTGCAAAATATAACGCGCCGTCTTGGACCCGCAGGGACGGGCCAGATGGTCCGTCAACCGATATGCAAACAGACGATTTTTTATCGCGGATAACACGAACGCCTGAACGCAAGACTGCTATCGCACCGTTTGATGTAGATCCATAGATTGCGCGCATCCCAAACAATCGTTGAAGGCGTGCCATCATACGGCCATCTTTGTGCCTTGATGCAACGCAATATGCGCGGATACGTGCACTTTTGATAACAGGCGACAACATCGAACACCGTCCATGAAAAAACACGAATACCACCGGTTTGTTTCGGTATTGTTTTAATGATTTTGTATTTGTAAATTTGTGGCGTGATGTCAAAAAGATAAACCACGTTATAATGGCCAATAACAAAGCCAGCGTCCATTGTATAATCGAATTATGCAAAATCGGTGTCCAAAATTTTTTCCAAATTTTTCTGAATGTTTTTGACATATTTAACCCTTTGTGGGTTATTTTATCAGTATTTTTAACCGTTTGCAAATTTTGAAAAAAAAGCCCCGATTATAAATCAGGGCTTTTGTGGTTTTTTCTTTTTACATCATGCCGGGCATTGCGCCACCATTGTGTCCGCCACAGCAAGATTTTTCTTCTGGGATTTCAGACATTACTGCGCCGGTTGTCAATAATATTCCGGCGGTTGATGCGGCCGCTTGGATTGCTGTCTTAACAACCTTGGCCGGGTCAATGATGCCAGATTTCATCATATCGACATATTCACCAGTTTGTGCGTTGTACCCGAAATTGTAATCTTTGTGTTCCATGATTTTGCCAACAACAATTTCACCAGATACACCGGCGTTTTCAGCAATTTGCATACATGGTGAAATGATTGCTTTACGGACAATATCTATGCCAACATCTTGGTCTGAATTCGCACCATGCAAATCTTGCAAAGATTCAACCGCACGAACCAATGCGACACCACCGCCGGCAACGATACCGTCTTCGACTGCAGCACGAGTGGCGGCCAATGCGTCATCAACGCGGTCTTTCTTTTCTTTGACTTCGACTTCGGTCATACCGCCAACATGGATAACTGCGACCCCGCCAACCAATTTAGCCAGACGTTCAGCCAATTTTTCGCGGTCATAATCACTGGTTGATGTTGCGATAGATTTACGGATTTCATCTGCGCGGTCTTTGATTGCGCCTGTGTCGCCATTACCGTTGACCAACAAAGTTTTATCTTTGGACACAACTACACGTTTTGCAGAACCCAATACCGCCGGTGTGATGTTTTCAAATGTCATGCCCATATCATCAGATATAACCGTTGCACCCGTCACAATCGCGATATCTTTTAACATCTCTTTGCGACGGTCGCCAAAACCGGGGGCTTTGACTGCGCAAACTTTCAGTCCGCCACGCAAACGATTTAATACCAACGTTGCCAACGCTTCGCTTTCGACATCTTCGGCAATAATCAACAATGGACGACCCGATTGAGCAATTGGTTCCAATATTGGCAACAATGCCTGCAGGCCTGTAATCTTTTTTTCAGATACCAAAATTTGTGCGTTTTCAAGTTCTGCCAACATTTTTTCACTGTTTGTGACGAAATAGGGCGACATGAAACCTTGGTCGAATTGCATTCCTTCGACGACATCGATTTCAGTATCCAGACCTTTGGCTTCTTGGACTGTGATAACGCCTTCTTTGCCGACTTTCTCCATAGCGTCTGCAATTTTTTGCCCGATTTCAGAATCGCTGTTTGCAGAAATAGTTGCAACCTGGGCGATTTCAGATGAATCTTTGACCGGACGGGCATGTTTTTCAATGTCTGTCACAACTGCTTCAACTGCAATATCAATACCGCGTTTGATGTCCATAGGATTCATACCTGCGGCGATTACACGACGACCCGCGCGGAAAAGATTTTGTGCCAATACGGTCGCAGTTGTTGTTCCGTCACCCGCACTGTCGCCGGCGCGTTTTGCAACTTCTTGAATCATTTTTGCACCGATGTTTTCGGTCGGGTCTTTTAACGAGACTTCTTTGGCAACCGTAACACCGTCTTTGGTCGCGATTGGTGCGCCATAACTTCTTTCAATTACAACTGTGCGCCCCTTTGGTCCCATAGTGATTTTTACCGCGTCTGCCAGTTTATCAACGCCGGCAGATAATTTATCTGTGTTAAAAACAATTTCTTTTGCCATTTGTTTTATTCCTTTTTATAAAATTCCCAATATATCAGATTCTTTGATTAAAACGTAATCGTGTCCATCAATTTTGACTTCGTTCACAGACGATGCCCATTTTGCGAACAACACCGTATCATTCGGTTTGACAGCCATTGGGATTTTTTGCCCATTTTCAAATATTCCATCACCGACCGCGATGACACGACCGCGAACCGGTTTTTCTTTTGCATTATCAGGGATAATAATTCCGCCTGCTGTTTTGTTTTCTTCTTCTATTCTTGTCAGCAGAACATAATTATGCAATGGTTTAAACATAATACAACTCCTTTGCTATGCGTGAAATATAGTGAAAATATTTTGTATTTCAAGTCTTGATTTTATATGGCGCATCGGTGTATCATTTTTGGGTAAGATAAAGAAATCAAAGGTGGATTTTATGTACGACAAAGATAATGTTTTTGCGAAAATTTTAAGTGGTCAAATTCCCTGTAAATCTGTATACAGTGATGATAATGTGTTGGCTTTCTATGATGTTTCGCCGCGGGCGCGTGTTCATGTGTTGGTGATTCCGCGTGGCGAATATACTGATATTTTCGATTTTACCCAAAATGCGCCTGCGGATGTTCAGGTTGCTTTCTGGCGCGGTGTGCGTAATACGGTTGAAAAATTGGGATTACGTGATAATTTCAGGACTGTCGCGAATACTGGTCGTGGGGCAGGGCAATCCGTTATGCATTTCCATATTCATATTATGAGTGATGACAGATTTATCGAAGAATTTTAAAGTGCGTGTGACACCGCATGCAAAACAAAACAAAGTTGTAGAAAGCGACGGTGTTTTGCGTGTTTATACAACAACCGCCCCAGAAAAAGGGCGGGCAAATGATGCCGTTATTGAATTATTGTCTGAATATTTGGACGTTCCAAAATCCAGAATCAAGATATCAAAAGGCCTTGCATTTCGTGAAAAAACGATCACTGTTGATTAAATTATCAATCAATTCTTCGGGCGAATTGACAGCGTGTATGTTGTAATCTTCGGGATTTGGGATGAAACCCGCCATTTGCATGTGCACCATAACTTCGCCAAAAAATTCCCAATATTTTGCAGTGTTCATTAAAAATATAGGTTTACAAGATTCGCCAACCTGTTGTTTCGTCATGATGTCTGTCATTTCGTCCAATGTTCCCATTCCGCCCGGCAAAATCACAAATGCGTCTGACAAATCATACATTTCTTGTTTGCGGGTGGACAGACCGTCAACGATTCTGACTTCTATTCCTTCGAGAGCAGGTTCTTGCAAAGATACCACGTGTTTTGTTGAAATTCCGATAACGTTTCCGCCGTTATCCAACGCGGCGGTTGCCACCGCACCCATTAAGCCAACGTTGCCACCGCCAAAAACCAAAGTGATTTTATTGCGTGCCAACAATTCGCCAATACGTTGTGCGTCACGAATGTATTCTGGGTTTGTTCCGGGTTGATGTCCACAATATACTGCCACTGATTTTATTTTTCTGTCCATTGTATTTTTCCTTTATTTTTCGAAATTATAACATAAAATAGTCAATTATGAATCAAAAATTTATAAATTTTATTACGAAATACAAAAATGTCCAAATGGCTGTCGCTGTCAGTGGCGGTGTTGATTCTATGTGTTTATTATATTGGTTGCACGAAATCGGTGCAAATATAGTTTGTTTGCATGTAAATCATCAATTAAGACCAGAGGCAGATACAGAAACCGAATATGTTAAATCTGTGTGTGAAAAATTAAATGTTCCATGCCAGATTTTTTATTGGGACGGGGAAAAGCCTGAAAATGGGTTGGAAGCAGCCGCACGCGAAGCGCGCTATAAAATGATGACGGATTTTTGTCATGAAAATAATATTGAATATTTGTTGACCGCACATCAAAGCGATGACCAGATTGAAACTTTTTTGATGAATTTGTCGCGGGGCAGTGGTTTGTACGGTCTGTCCGGAATGTTGATGCAATCTGAACGAAATGGGATTAAAATCTTACGCCCATTATTAGAGGTTTCGCGCGGTGAAATTAAACAATATTGTGATGACAATAATATCAAATATTTTATTGATTCTATGAACAGTGACGAACATTACACCCGGGTAAAAATCCGTAAAAACCGTCATTTATTAAATGATGATTTGGGAATTTCGGATTCGCGTTTGTTGTTGGCTATTCAAAATCTGGGGCGGACTCGCGAATGGGTTGATAAATATGTTTCTTCGCGAATTGATTTGGTTCGTCGTTCGTGGGGCGCGATGTTTGTTTCGTCTTTTTTGTTTGACGAAGCAGAAGAAATTAGATTAAAATTTCTGGGATCATTGATTCAAATGATAGGGGGGAATGATTACCCTGTGCGGTTGAATTCTTTGAAAAAGGCACTATGTAATTTATCAGGTGATTGTAAATTCACACTGGGGCATTGCACGATTCGAAGATTAAATGACAGGATTTTAATTGTTCCAGAAGGAAAACGAACAAGTTTTAGGAAACGACATGAAAAAAGAAAAAAATCTGTTTAGAAAAAAAGATAGCTCGGTTTTATATTTAATATTGTTTGGAATTTTATTTGTTTTGTTAATCGCACGCGCGTTTGTGGGCGACAACGTTGGGCGTCCGTTCGCGATTGATAATCCAAATGTGGCTGGTAATGGCACAACAGTCGTTAAAGCGCCGATTGAATTGTCTTTTTCTGATGTGTTGCGTCGTCGTGATGAAATTAAAACTATGGATATTCACAAAGGCGACATTGCAACCGGAAAATTAAAAGACGGAACACCGTATCGGGCAACAATCAGTTATAATCCTGAATTGTTGGAAAAATTTTCAAACGGTGGGACGGCGGTTTCCATTGATAATTCTGATTCTTTCATGGATTCAATTGCTAAATGGTTGCCGATTTTGGTCGGGGCTTTATTTTTAGTTTGGTTGTTGCGTTTAATGCGTGGTGGTGGAAATGGTGGTGGAATCACGCGCAGTTTAATCGGACAAAATCCTACAAAAATTACTACTGGGAAAACCAAGACAACATTCAAAGATGTGGCAGGCATCGATGCAGAAAAACAAGAATTGGCAGAGATAGTAGAATTTCTTAAAAATCGAGAAAAATTCAAATCTTTGGGGGCGCGTGTGCCACGTGGGGTTTTGCTGTCCGGGGAACCGGGAACGGGTAAGACTTTGTTGGCTCGTGCGGTTGCAGGTGAAGCAAATGTTCCGTTTTTTGCTACGTCGGGCAGCGATTTTTCAGGAATCATTGTCGGTTTGGGCGTCGCGAAAATCAAAGAAATTTTTGAATTAGCAAAACGCAATGCACCATGCATTTTATTCATTGATGAAATCGATGCGATTGGTCAAAGTCGCAGTAAACATTCTTTTAATGATAATGATCGCGAACAGACTTTGAATCAATTGCTGATTGAAATGGATGGTTTTGCGAATGAAACAGGTATCATAGTGATTGCTGCTACGAATCGTCCGGATATGTTGGATACTGCGTTGTTGCGTCCGGGACGCTTTGACAGACAGATAAATATTGATTTGCCAAATCTGGATGGTCGTCGTGATATTTTGAATTTGCATGCGAAAAAATTCAAGATAGATGAAAACCTGAATATGATGGATGTGGCACGTGGAACGACTGGATTTTCAGGGGCCGATTTGGAAAATCTGTTGAACGAAGCGGCGTTGCATGCTGTGAGGGCTAACCACAAAGCGGTCGAACAAAGTGATATAGAAGAAGCGCGTGATAAAATTTTAATGGGGCCGAAAAAGAACCAAAAAATGCGCCCCGAAGATATCAAATTGACCGCTTATCACGAAGCGGGGCATGCATTCGTCAGTATGCATTATTCTGATGTGACCGACCCAATTCACAAAGCTACAATTATTCCACGTGGTCGCGCGTTGGGTATGGTGCAACATTTGCCGGTTGATAACAAAGTATCGCGCACACTGGAAGAAGTACGTGCGAATTTGTCTGTGGATTTGGCAGGACGGGCATCTGAAGAGATTTTCTTTGGTATTAATAAAATCACGACTGGTGCGGAAAGCGATATTGCGATGGCAACACGTATGGCGCGATATTCGATTACTACCGCCGGATTGTCAAAGAAAATCGGTATGGTTGCGATCAATCAAGCAAACACATTTGGGCAAAAAACTGCGCTGGAAAATGCGTCTGAAAAAACGGCTCAGTTGGTTGATGACGAAATTCGCGTTTGGTTGGACGAAGCATACAAAGACGCGAAAAATCTGGTCGCAAAAAATAAAACTAAGGTGGAAAAAATCGCCAAGGCTTTGTTAGACAAAGAGACTTTGACCGGCGAAGAAATTCGTGAAATTGTTTTCGGTAAAAAATCGACGCCTAAGAAAGCCGTCAAAAAAACAAATGCAAAAAAATAACGAAGTAAAGTTTGAAATTCTGCGTATGCCACCGACGAATACTAATTCGTTGTTGGTGACGCGCGGGACAGATGCTGTTATTTTTGATGCGTGGGGCAAAGCATCCGATTGGGAACGTGTATTGTTGGAACGCGGATTAAATTTGCGGGCGATATATTCTACACATGGACATCCCGACCATATATCCGCCGCCCCACGTTTAGCAGAGGCTTTTAATATTGATTGGTATTTGAATCAAAAAGATGAATATTTAATCGGGTGGGGTAATGAATTGTTGGATATGTTCGGTATTCCGCATGTTCATTCGGGATGCAAAAAACCAATTCATATTGCGTCAGGAAATATTGAAATCTTACCAGATGTAAATATGGAAATAATTGAAAGCCCGGGACATACACCGGGCGGGTTGATGTTTTATTTTCCGCAATATAAAATTTTGATGACGGGAGATACTATCTTTCGCGATGGAATTGGACGAACTGATTTTCCGGGTGGCGACATGGAACAAATGCAACAATCAATTCATAATTTATATGAAATGGATTTAGACGATGGTACCTATGTTGTTCATGGACATGGTTTGGATACGACCATAGAAATCCTGAAAAAACATAATCAATTTTTCAAAGCGTAAATACCAACACGCGGTTGATGCCGGATAAATCTGGTTCAACGCGTTCAAATTTCCAACCGAAAAATGTAAATATTTTTATGACTGGGTTTGATTGACCTGCGCCAATTTCAACGTACATTTTTCCTTCGTTCTTTAATAATTTCAGTGAATTTTTCGCAATTACTTCGTACGCGCCCAATCCATTATTATCTGCATACAAAGCCATTTTCGGGTCGTGTTTTGCCATATCATTAACGCGCGCATCGCCATAGGCGATATATGGCGGATTTGAAACGATAATGTCAAATTTTTCGTTTGCTTTGAATTTCGCGAAATCGCCATGTTTGATTTTTATTTTTTCGTGCAATCCTAATTTTTTTACATTTTTCTTCGCGACTCTTAACGCGCGTTTTGATTTATCAATTCCGATACCACTTAAATTATTTATATTTTTGCACAGTGCGCAAATTATACACCCTGTCCCAGTTCCCAAATCCAAAACGCGACGATTTGTATCCGACACGCAATCTTTGATGACGGCGGTCACCAATGTTTCTGTGTCTGGGCGTGGGTCGAGGGTGTGTTTGTTTGTATAAAATTCCAAACCATAAAACCATTTAGAATGTATGATTTTTGCAACCGGTATACCGCGACGCAATTGCCATGCATAATAATAAGTCAGAAAACGAGATAATTTTTTATGTTTTTCCGTGATTATTCGGGCTGCACGAATGCCGCCTGCAGATTCCAAAATTGAGAAGGCTTGATTTGTATTCATATTTTTATTATAATGCACGTCATGAAAAAAGCAAAACATATTATAAGAAAGACAAAAATAGTTGTAAAAAAATCGTATCGCAAATTGGGCGATATTCGGTTGTTGTCGCGGATGGTTTTGATTGGTGCTGTCGCGATGGTTTTGATTGCGGTGGGGGTTGTGTTATTATATAAACCTGTGAAAAATATCGTTGTTATACCGCCTGAATCCCATACTATTATAGAGGTTAAATCTGGGGATACTTTGTCCAAGATTTTACGGGACCAGGGGTTTTCTGTCCAAGACGTTGATAATATTTCCAAAACGTTAAAGGCGGATGTTAAATTTACCACGTTATATGCTGGCAAAGATAAAATCGATTTTGTGCGGCCTGCGGCTGATTTGCCTGTGTCGAAAATAGTAATTATGAATGGACCTTGGAATCGTATAGAAATGAATTGTGGCGCAGAAGGTGCGTGGCAATGCCAAAAAATTGAAATAGAACGTGATACACGTGTTGCATATCGCGAAGGTGAAATCTTGGACGGGGACAGTTTTTATTTGGCCGGGCAACGCGCGGGGATTCCAACTGGTGTTTTGGCAGATGTGTATGATTTATTGGCGTTCGAAATGGATTTTGAACGTGATGTTCGGGCGGGACAGAAATTTTTCGTGTTATATGAAGAAAATTTTGCGTCGGATAAAAAAGTAGATAATGGGCGTGTGATTGCTGTTTCTTTCCATGCGTTGCGTGGAAATGTCCAGATGTATCGATTCGTAAAAAGTGATGGTGGTGTCGGATATTATGATGAAAATGGAAATGGCGCGATAAAATCATTAAAACGGACCCCGATTAATAATGCCAAAGTAACATCCAGTTTTTCAGGTCGTCGCAAACATCCTGTGTTGGGATTTACCCGCGCACACAAAGGGGTTGATTTTCGCGCTTCGACTGGGACACCAATTCCAGCGGCGGGGGCAGGTCGCGTTGTTGCGCGCAGTTTTAATCGTGGACATGGAAATTTTGTTAAAATTCGTCATAATGGAACTTATGAAACTTTGTATGCACATATGTCGCGTTTTGCCAAAGGTGTAAATGTTGGCACTGTTGTGAAGCAAGGACAAACGATTGGCTATGTTGGTTCCACAGGATTGTCAACTGGCCCGCATTTGCATTATGAAATAATTAAAAATGGGCAACATGTAAATCCGATGACTGTAAAATTGCCGGCGATAAATAATTTGGATGCTAAAAACAAACCTGTGTTTATGGAACACAAAGCCCGCATTGATTCCATAGTGTCTTCTTTGAAAGATAATCCAAATCAAATCGTCAGATTATAAAAAATATTTTTCATAAAAAAACGACCCGATTGGGTCGTTTTTGTGTTTTCACAAAATTTAGAATTGATATTTAATCGCGCCACCAATAATGTATTGCGTATCAATATCATAATGTGAACGTGTCGGGACAAACAAACGTGTCTGGGCCGACAATATGATATTGCGAGTCAAACCAAAATCCAATGCCGCTTTGAACGCGAACGTCGGGGAATAGACTGTTTCGTCAATCTTGTAATTCATTGTACCAAGACCCGCACCCAACACCAAATCTATGCGTGAAGTTTTATCGCCACTTAAACGCAAATAATTATCATAGGTTGCAGACATAGCAAATGTTTTTATATTTGCAAGTTTTGTATCAGAAAATTTTTCACGAATTTTTTCTTTGTCTGTCATATCCAGGTTTAATGTGACGCCACCGTTATAGATTTTATTATAATCGCCAAAACGAACACCGCCTTCAATACCGAATGCAAAGAAATCAGATGGTAAATCAGCAACGGCATATAAATCTTCTGCTTCGTTGGAATAATTTGTGCCCGCAATACCCATGTTTGCGCCGATAAATGGATTGAATTCAACTGCATTTGCAGCGGTCAAAGACAATAAAACTGCAGCTGAGCTGGTTAAAAATAAATTTGTTTTCATGGTTTCTCCTTTTTGATTTTTATATCGGACGAGGCTATTGTAGCCTTGTTCGTGTTTGAATACAAGATTTTTGTTTTTTAATATATTTTATCCCACGATAAATTCGGAAAACATTGTCTTTGGAATTTTAAGTAGTTTTCGTAATCTGATGAAGCCACCATATGTGCGCGTTGTGTGTTAAAATATTTTGAATGATATCCATATAACCACGACAGGCGTGTTCTGTCTGCGTCCCAAAGACATGCAGATATATAATCTGGTGCGATTTCCCCAGTTGTGTGATGTTCAACAGCGAATATTATAGATTGTTGTATTTGTTCATCCAGATTAAATTGTTTCATGATTTGTTTAGCCATGGGAATCGCGTTTCTTCCATGTTCAGTATCATGATTGTCATGTGTTCGCGCCATATCATGAAACGCGCATGCAAAGATTACCGGCCATGGATCTTGCTTTAAAGACAATGCAAAATCTATGCCACGAAATACAACCGCGGCAGTATGTGTGTTCAATCCATGCATTCCATCGTTTCTTTGAGTGCAAATTTCCGCAACCAACGGAAGTATTTCTTGTTGATATAACGTAAAATTTTTTTTAATTTCTGATACAGACGGATTTAATAACGATTTATTCATATTTTCGACCTTTGTGATGTGCATGGTATTGTATATGTTTTTTTTGAAATAGCAAAAATATTTATGCGTGGTGTTTGCTACCGTGATATAGAATAAGATATAAATACTGGGAAAACATGCCTGTATCAAAGAGATGTTTTTATTGATATTATACTTGCATCTGGTTGGGGAAATATTTTAATCGGGTTTTCACCTAATCGGGAATTTCTTTCTGACACAAAAAAACAGACCACAAATGTGGTCTGTTTTTTTATTATTGTTCGTCTTTGGATTTGAATTGCATATCGTAAAGCATTCTGTATGCACCACATTTGTTTCTTAATAATTCGCTGTGCGTGCCAGATTCAACAATTTGACCATCATTGACGACTATGATTTTACTTGCATTGCGAATTGTTGATAATCTGTGTGCAATTACGAACACAGTTTTATCGTGCATTAAATTTTCAATTGCTTTTTGAACGACGGATTCTGATTTGTTGTCTAACGCTGATGTTGCTTCGTCCAATATCAATATAGGCGCGTTTTTCAAGAATGCGCGTGCGATTGCAACCCTTTGTTTTTGACCGCCAGACAAAGACAAACCGTTTTCGCCGATTTCTGTATCTATTCCTTTTGGCAGGGTTTTCAAAAATTCATCAAGATATGCCGCTTTTAATGCGTCTTGTAATTCGGATTCGGTTGCGTTTTCATTTCCCAACATTATGTTTTCACGAATAGTTCCCCCGAATAAGAAATTGTCTTGGAATACAACAGCTATGTTTTGACGCAGAGATTTTAATGTGAAATCACGAATGTCTGTGCCGTCGACGGTGATATTCCCAGTGGTTACGTCATAAAAACGTGGCAATAAATTCACAATGGTTGTTTTACCGCCCCCAGAATTTCCCACGATAGCCAAAGTTTCACCATGTTTTACCGTTAAATCCAGATGTTTCAATACCGGAACATCTTTTACGTATTCAAAAGAAACATTGTTGAATTTAATTTGTTTGTGTTTTTTCGGCATTTCAATTGCGTCGGGAGAATTTTTGATAATTGGTTTTGCGTCCAAAATGTCAAAGACTTGTTCAATCGCCCAAAACGATACCAGTACCGAATTATAATTGTTCCCGATAGTTTTTATAGGTGTATATAATAAAATCAAAGATGTTAAAAATGATACAAATCCACCGGGGGTTAAACGGCCTGTTAAAATTAAATGCGAACCATACCACAGGGCGGCTGCAATTCCAACTGATAACACTACGTGCATAACAGGTGTCAACCAACGTGTGCGTTTAAATAATTTCATATTCAAATCAAATGTTTCATTCAATACATTCAGATATCTTTTTTCTTGGTATTTGGCGAGATTATAAGAACTGATTGTCTTGTTGCCTGAATATGTTTCGTTGTATTTAGTGGTCAGACGTGCGCCGGCTTCCATATTTTTGTGTAAAACTGGTGAAACACGTTTCTTTAATGACATCATTGGCAAAAAAGCACAAAACAAAATGGTCACGCAAACCAATGCCAGTTGCCACGAATTGTAAAACAAAACGACAATCAATGATACAGATGTGAAAAATTTCTGAATGAATGATTTCAGGTTATTTAATAATCCTGCACAGGCGGTGTCTGCATTGTTATTAAATTTTACAATTATATCGCCTGAATTTTGGGTGTTGAAAAATTCTGTTTCAAAAGTCAGCATTTTTTTGAACAGGTCAGCTTTTAATAAATTTGTGATTTTACCACCAACCCATGTATTCATGTAATTTAATGTATATGTCAATATACCCTGGACACAGGTGAATCCTATAATCAATACAGGAATATACCAACCAGCAGTCAAAGTCTTTTCAACCATAACCGCATCAGTATAGGGCTTTATAGCCCACGCGATAATTGCGTCCATTGAACCGACGGGAATTGCCAATAACAAAGTCAATAATGCGCGTCCCCAATAAGGTTTAACATATTTCCACATACGTTTGTAATTTTTCACAAACATATTTTCAAGAACTTGTTTTTTTAGGGTTTTTGATAATTTTTGCATTTTTTTAATCCATTTTTTATCAAGCTCAAGCTTAATCTATATTCCCATACTTGTCAATGTTTGTATGATTTTTTGGAATTAAAAAAATGTTTTTCGTGGCGCATTTTATACTTGATTTTATGGGGTTTTTCTTTCAAAATACGGCGGCTGATTAATAAAATATCAAAAGGAGATATTATGGCTAATAAATGGGTTTATACATTTGGTAATGGTGCCGCCGAAGGTCGCGCAGATATGCGTAATCTGTTGGGGGGCAAAGGTGCCAATTTGGCAGAAATGAATTTGGTCGGTTTGCCGGTGCCTGCGGGATTTACTGTGACAACTGATGTTTGCAGATATTATTATGATAATAATCAAACTTATCCGTCTGATTTGATGGACCAAGTCAAAGATGGTATCGCACATATTGAATCAATTATGGGTAAAAAATTCGCAGATATGGAAAACCCATTGTTGGTGTCTGTTCGTTCTGGGGCGCGTGTGTCTATGCCGGGTATGATGGATACTGTGTTGAATTTGGGTTTGAATGATGAAACGGTCAAAGCTTTGGCGCGTGCTGCAAATAACGAACGTTTTGCGTATGATTCTTATCGTCGTTTTATTATGATGTTTTCTGACGTTGTGTTGGGTGCAGACATTGATTTGTTTGAACATACTCTGGAACGTATGAAAGAAGACAAAGGATACAAAGTTGACACTGAATTGACCGCGGATGATTTGAAAGAATTGGTCGAAAAATTCAAAGAAATCGGTGTTAAAATTGGTAAAGTTTTCCCGCAAGACCCATGGGAACAATTGAAATTGGGTATTGGCGCGGTGTTTGGTTCTTGGATGTCCAAAAAGGCTATTACTTACCGTAAATTGAATAATATTCCAGGCGATTGGGGAACCGCTGTGAATGTCCAGGCGATGGTATTTGGTAATTCTGGTGAAGATTCCGCAACAGGTGTGTGTTTTTCACGCGATCCTGCAACCGGTGAAAACAAATTTTATGGTGAATATCTGATTAACGCCCAAGGTGAAGATGTTGTGGCGGGTATTCGTACGCCTCAGCCAATGGCCAAAGATGACAGCGGTCGCATTTCTTTGGAAGAAGCGATGCCAGAAGTTTATGCTGAATTGGTCGATGTTCGCAACAAATTGGAACAACACTATAAAGATATGCAAGATATGGAATTCACAATTGAACATAAAAAATTGTGGATGTTGCAATGCCGTAATGGAAAAAGAACTGCGGCGGCGGCGGTCCGTATGGCGGTAGAAATGGTCGAAGAAGGATTGTTGACCAAAGAAGAAGCAATCTTGCGCGTGGGTGCAGACCAATTGAATCATTTGTTGCATCCTATGTTGGATCCAAAAGCTGAAAAGAAAGTTATTGCAACTGGTTTGCCTGCATCCCCGGGTGCCGCAGTAGGTCAGGCTGTATTTAACGCCGAAGATGCCGAAGCCTGGAAGAAAGAAGGCAAAAAAGTTATGTTGATTCGCGTTGAAACATCCCCAGAAGATATTGCGGGTATGAACGCAGCCCAAGGTGTGATTACTGCACGTGGCGGTATGACTTCACACGCGGCGGTGGTTGCTCGTGGTATGGGAACACCTTGCGTTTCTGGTTCGCCAGACATCAAAATCGATTATGAAACCAAGACAATGAAAACTACATCTGGCGTGACAATTCACGAAGGCGATTGGGTTTCCATTGATGGTGCCAAAGGTCAAATTATCGAAGGCGCGGTTCCAACTGTGTCTGTGGAATTGACTGGTAATTTCGGTACGTTGATGAAATGGGTTGATGAAATCAAAACTTTGACGGTGAAAGCAAACGCTGAAACACCAAAAGATGCAAAACAGGCTCGTGATTTCGGTGCCGAAGGTATCGGTTTGGCGCGTACAGAACACATGTTCTTTGACCCATCACGTATCCAAGATATGCGCGAAATGATTTTGGCTGATGATGAAGCCGGCAGACGCGCTGCGCTGGATAAATTGTTGCCGTATCAGAAAGCAGACTTTATCGAATTGTTCAAAATTATGGACGGTCTGCCAGTGACGATTCGTTTGATTGACCCACCGCTACATGAATTTTTGCCTCATACCGAAGCAGATATGGCGGAACTGGCGGAACATATTGGCAAACCAGTCGAATTTGTAAAGGCACGCGCAGAAGCATTAAAAGAACAAAATCCTATGTTGGGACATCGTGGGTGCAGATTGGCGATTACATATCCTGAAATTTGCGAAATGCAAACTCGTGCGATTTTGTTTGCAGCTATCGAATGCAAAAAAATGGGCGTTCGTGTATTCCCAGAAATCGAAGTCCCATTGGTCGGTTCCAAGAAAGAAGTCGATATCGTCAAAGCTGTTATTGATGCGACCGCTAATGCTGTGTTTGCAGAATCTGGCGAATCGGTTGAATACACCGTTGGTTCTATGATTGAATTGCCACGTGCGGCGGTTTTGGCAAACGAAATTGCCGAAAGTTGCGAATTCTTTGAATTTGGAACAAACGATTTGACTCAAACAACATTGGGTATGTCGCGTGATGACACCGGCAAGATTTTAGATGAATATCGTGCACGTGGTGTTTATGTCGCAGACCCATTTGCTTCGGTTGACCAATTGGGTGTTGGTCTGTTGATTAAAGACGCGGTTAAGAAAGCGCGCGACACCAAAGGCGACAATATCCACCTTGGGGTTTGTGGTGAACATGGTGGCGACCCAGAATCAATTGAATTCTTCCATAAATGTGGATTCAATTCGGTTTCTTGCAGTCCGTTCCGCGTGCCAATTGCACGTCTGGCGGCGGCGCAAGCAGCGGTCAAATTCCCACGCAACAAATAATCCGCGTGAGAACGAAGATAAAACCCCGACATTCCGTCGGGGTTTTTGTTAAGAAACCGTTCCTGCGGAAATAGTGTTGACGTTCGGTTATAATAGGGGTGTCTTGAAAGACTTTAACCATTATTTAACCACAGGAGAAAAAAATGGGTGCTTTGTTACATTATGTTTTGAAACCGTTGTCGTTAATCGGTGCTTTGAACTGGGGCTTGGTCGGATTTTTCAGATTCGATTTGGTCGCTTGGTTATTTGGACCTATGACTGTAATGACCAGATTGGTTTATGCCGTTATTGGTTTGGCCGCGTTGATTTGGGCTTTGGTCTGGATTTTCGGCGAAGATGCGCGTGATGAAGAACATGTAAAACGTCGTAATTAAACGATTTATTTTTATATTTATTATCCCCCCAGAATGCCGTTTTCGGCATTCTGGTTTTTTGCATCAGATTCGGTTTGGGATTATAAAAAAGCCTGTTTTCAATAAGATAAGGCAAAAATCAATATATAGACTTAAAATAACAAAAATATATCTATATTTTGATTTTTTTGTATGTTTCGAATCGCTTTTTTTTATTTTTTTGACGAAAATGAATACAAAACGGCTTTTGGTGTCCAAAAAGGCAGCGAATCGGTTATGAGAAAAACGTCCCAAAGCCACGATTCTTGGGGGATACAAGATTGCAACAAAAAAAATCAAAAAAATTTTTTTTTTAATAATGAGAATTTATATTAAATACTGTATATTGTGTTTCAAGAAACGAAAAAGATACTATATATAGTGTTTTTGCCAAAAAAAGGAAAGGTAAATGGCGAATATAGATAATGAAGTTAAAATCCAGGTTGTGTCGACACTGACGTGTAAATTGGAATCTATTAAAAAGCGTTCCGGTGAAATTGTTCCGTTTGATGCGAAAAAGATTTTTGAAGCGATTAAAAAGGCTGTAGATGTCACGCGTGAGGTTTCTGATGCCGACATTGTGAAAATTACTCAAGATGTTTTGAAACGTTTGGATAAAAAGTATGCAGATCAGATTCCAGATGTTGAAGATATCCAAGAAATTGTTATTCAAACTTTGATGGATGCGCATGCGTACAAGACTGCGGAATCTTATATAATATATCGTCAAAAACGTTCCGAGATTCGTAATTCTATGGTTGATGCAGTCGAAGTTATTGATGGCTATGTTTCCGAAGCGGATTGGCGCGTAAAGGAAAATTCTAATATTGGTTATTCGATTGGCGGTTTGATTTTGCGAACCAGTGAACGTATGACCGCGGAATATTGGTTGAATTTATATCCTCGTGAAGTAGCGGAGGCGCACAAATCTGCCGCGTTCCATATCCATGATTTGGGTTGGTTGACGGGATATTGTGCTGGTTGGTCTTTGCGTGAATTGTTGTACGAAGGGTTTAACGGGGTCAAAGGTTATTTGCAATGTGAACCGGCGCGTCATATGGCGACTGCGGTTTCGCACATGGTGAATTTCTTGGGCACGTTACAAAATGAATTTGCAGGGGCTCAGGCGTTTTCATCGGTCGATACTTATTTGGCGCCGTATGTTCGTTTGGATAAATTGTCGTATGCGGATGTAAAAAACGCTATGCAGACGCTGGTGTTTAATTGTTCTGTGCCATGTCGTTGGGGAACCCAAACACCGTTTATCAATTTCACTTTTGATTGGACTTGCCCGAAAGATTTGCGTGAACAACGTCCGTTTGTTGGTAAAAAACAGGTCGATTTCACATATGGTGATTTGCAGCCTGAAATGGATATGATTAACAAAGCGTTTATTGAAGTCATGACCGAAGGTGATGCATTGGGACGTCCGTTTACTTTCCCAATCCCGACATATAATATAACTGATGATTTCCCGTGGAATCATCCGAATGTTAAACCGTTGTTCGAATTGGCGGCGAAATATGGGATTCCGAATTTCCAGAATTTCTTGAATTCTGATTTGAATCCGACGGATGTGCGTTCTATGTGTTGCAGATTGCGTCTGGATGTGCGCGAATTGTTGAAACGTGGTGGCGGTTTGTTCGGGTCTGCGGAAAAGACAGGGTCTATTGGTGTTGTGACTATCAATTTGGCGCGTCTGGGATATTTACATAAGGGCGACCGCGAAGGTTTATTCCGCGAATTGAAACGCTTGTTGGATTTGGCGCGCGATTCATTGGAAATCAAACGCAAGATTATTACCAAGAATTTGGAACATGGTTTGTATCCGTTCACAAAACGTTATCTGGGCAGTTGGAGTCACCATTTTTCAACCATTGGTGTGAATGGTGCGAATGAAATGGTTTTAAATTTCACAAATGGTTCGGATAATATTACGACTGTGTTTGGTAAAAATCTGGTGTTGGAAGTAATGGATTTCATCAGAACTAATTTGGCTGATTACCAAGAAAAGACTGGAAACCTGTATAATTTAGAGGCAACCCCAGCAGAAGGCTGTGCATATCGTTTCGCAAAAACAGATAAAAAGAATTATCCAGATATTATAACTGCGGGAACCGAAGATGCGCCATATTATACAAATTCGACTCAAATGCCGGTGTATTTCACAGATGACCCATTTGTCGCCTTGGAACACCAAGAAGAATTACAGCGTAAATATACAGGTGGTACGATGTTGCACTTGTATATGGGGGAACCTGTATCATCGGGTGAAGCTGCTGAAAAGATTGTTCGGACGATTTTTGAAAATTACAAAGTTCCATATATGACTTTGACACCAACATTTTCGATTTGCCCGAAACATGGATATTTGCCAGGTGCGCATGATTTCTGTCCGAAATGTGATGCAGAAATCGCTGCGAACAGCAATGATTTGCACTGCAAAGATTGCGGCAACAAATAATAAAAAAACAAACAAAAGGAAAAAAGGAGAGTAAAATGAACCCACAACAAAGAACACCTTGCGAAAAATTTTCACGTGCAATGGGATATATCAGACCAGTCAGCAATTTTAATATCGGTAAGCGTGCAGAATATGAAGAACGCAAAACATTTACTGAGGCGAATTGTTTGACAACTGGGGCCCGTCACGCTGAATTGATGAAAAAGGCAGCATAAGGGTTCATTGTAAAATGAAACAAATTCAAATTGGCGGCTTGGTTTCCTTTACCACGATTGATTATCCGGGAAAACTGGCCGCCGTATTATTTTTATGTGGTTGTCCGTTAAAATGTGCGTATTGTTCAAATCCGCATTTAATACCTGTTGGCGAAGGCGAATATGATCCAGACAAAGTTTTCGAATGGTTGCAAAATCGTGTCGGAAAATTAGAAGCTGTGGTTTTTTCTGGGGGTGAAGCATTGATGCAATCTGATGCGACGATTGATTATATGCGACGCGTGCGGGATTTGGGATTTGCAATTGGATTGCATACTAACGGTTTTTATCCAGATTTGTTAAAAAAAGTTTCTGATATTGTCGATTGGGTTGGTTTGGATTTCAAATCAACGCGTGCGCGGTATCGTAATTTGACCGGTGTAGATGTTGCGTATGACCGCATGATTGAATCGTTGAAATATTGGGTGTCAACTGGACGTGGGCTGGAAGTGCGCACGACATGTGACCCTGAATACGTCAGCAAAAATGATTTATCGGAAATCGCGCAAATTTGTGCGGACATGGGTGTCAAAAATTTCGCAGTTCAAAAATATACTCCGTATCATGAATGTGAAAAATGCGAATGTCATAATGCATCGCATGATGGTGCGACGCACGTACAAACCAGTGAATCCGACAGAATGCAATTTTTTGTGGACCCAGATTTGCGACAAAAAATAGACGCTTTGTTTGACAGTGTTATCTGGCGTGATAAATAGAATAATAAAAAACACCAATTTTGGTGTTTCTTTTAATTAACGTTCTTGAAATCTGGTAATTGGTTGCAATATTCTTTTTGTGTCATAAACACTGTCGATATATAATTCAACCTGTGGGCGAATCAGCATTTCTTGTAAATCAAAAACGTTTGTAGTGTATATTTGCAATTTTTCGGTTACGCCCGTTAAATCCAATTTCTTCAGACTTGAAACTTGCGAGCCGCCCAAAACAAATTCTTTCGTATTCATTTTGGATGTATCAAAATTCAAGGAAGAGACATCGTATTGGATAACACCACAATTTTGTGTCTGTAAATTCATATCTTTTGTTGTGTCAAGATATTCAAACCAAACAATATCTGCACCGTTTATAATCAATGTGGTTTCTTTGGCGCTGAAATCAATGCTGAACGATATTTTATCAAATGTGACCTTTTTGCAATTATTGATTTCTATTTTTGTCGGTTTGCGGAAGAATGTTCGGTAACCGTTAAAATCTACCGTCGCAAATCCAGATAGTTTGATATTGTCGACCGCACAAAAATCACAATTTGTGAATGTTATTTTATCTGTTGGGGCCTTAGCGGTGCGGGTAAGTTTTGGATATTGGAATGTATAATCTTTGTATTGCATTGCTGTCCTTTTGAGAAAAAGAATAGCACAAAAATGCAACATGTCAATATGTTTTTGTGCAATTTTTTATTGCAGAAAGCGGTGTTTTTTGCTAGGATTATTATCATTGTGGGAATAGGAGTTTTTCTTGATGAAGCAATGGTTGTTTGTGTTTGCGGTAATGCCATCAATTGCGTTTGGTGCGGAAGATTGTGCGACCATGCGCAGTGTGCCAGATAGCGAACAATCATTGCAAGATGTCATTGAATTGGGATTATGTCGTAACCCCCAGACCATGGCGGCATATCAATCTTTGCGGGCAACGCATTTTAATAAAAATGCGGGCTATGCCAATTATTTACCAAATGTTTCAATGATTGCCAGTGCAAACAAAAATTTCGCGCAAAGTGAAAACACATTGAACAAAAATTATGATTGGTCGTATGGCGCGTCGATTTCTGCGTCTTATTTGATTTTTGATTTTGGAAAACGAACTGCAGATATGAATCAATTGATTTCTGCGTATCGTGCTGCGGGTTTTGATTACAGTGAAACTGTGCAAAACTTTGTTTATGGTTTGGTCGGGTCGTATTATGAATTGTTAAATGCCAATGCGAATGTTGATGCGGCACAATCTGCGTTAACTGTGGCACAGACCGCTTATGATACTGCGTCTAAGAAATTCAAGGCGGGCGCGGTTGCCAAAGCTGATGTGTATAAAGCCGAGACTACATTGGCGTCTTCGAAATTGTCATTGGAACGGGCAAAAAATAATCGGGAAATTACCAAGGCAACTTTGTTAAATAAATTATCTTTTCCGGCGGATGCAGATATAACAATTGCGGATATGTCTTCGTCGTTTGGTTCTGAAACCGAAAGTGAAGATATTGAAGAATTGATGCGAATTGCCCAAGAAAAAAGGCCTGATTTGTTAAAGGCGCGTGCAAACAAAGATGCCGCATGGCATAAACGTAACAGTGCTTTCTTGCGGAATTTACCGTCGATTTCTGCGTCTGCCTCTGTGTCGTGGAATGATACTAATTTGCCCGATGTTTTTGCACCGAATACCAAACAGATGAATGGTTCAATTGGAATTCGTGCATCGATGCCGATTTTTGCAGGTTTTTCGAATATGTATAATCTGCGTGCCGCCCAGGCTGATTATGAACGCGCAAAATATAATGAAACAGCGGCGGATAATGCGGCGATGATGGATGTGTTTACTGCGTATCAAAATTATAAAACTGCGCGGACTGTGTTGACCCAGACAGAATCTTTGTTGAAATCTGCGACGGAAAGCGAACGTGTGACGTCTGGTATGTACAAGGTGGGACGTGCAACTATGTTGGATTGGCAGACTGCGCAATCTGAATTGGTTAACGCAAAAAATCAGCGCAACAGTGCGAAATACGATTTGTTTGTAAAACGTGCTGCGGTTGCGTTGGCTATTGGAGATTTAAGGTCTGAATTAGAGGAAACGAGAGATGAATAAAAAAAAGAAATATTGGGTTTTACGTCATAAATGGTTATCGCTGGGGTTATTAGGCGTTGTTGTGTGCGTTTTGTGTTGCGGTATGGGCAGCAAGACCAAAGCCACCAAGAATTATGTGACGGTTGATATTACGCGTGGGAATTTATCCCAGACTGTGACTGCGACCGGTGAAATTATGCCGTTGAACACCGTCAGCGTCGGGTCGCAAGTATCAGGCACAATCGAAGAATTGTATGTCGATTATAATTCCAAAGTAAAGCAGGGCGATTTGTTGCTGAAAATTGATACTTCGGTTTTGCAATCGTCGGTTGATGAAGCCAAAGCGTCGTTGGTGTCTGCGCAATCGCAATTGAAATACGCAAAATCTGAATATGAACGGAACAAAGCGTTGTATAACGATGGGTATATTTCACGTGCTGAAATGGAACAATCTCAGACTACGTTTGAACAGGCAGAACAGCGCGTGAATCAAATGCAGTATACTTATAATCGCGCCGTCACAAATTTAGGGTACGCAACGATTACTTCGCCGGTTGATGGGACGGTCATTTCTCGTAAGGTGGACAAAGGTCAAACTGTGGCTGCGTCATTTCAGACACCTGATTTGTTTGAAATCGCCGAAGATTTAACAAAAATGCAAATTGAAACGTCTGTATCCGAAGCGGACATCGGTGTCATCAAAGAAGGACAATCTGTCACTTTCACTGTTGATGCGTATCCAAACCAGAAATTTGAAGGTGCGGTGCGTCAAATTCGTTTGTCGCCGACGATGACTTCGAATGTTGTTGTGTATACAGTTGTGATTGATGTTGATAATTCTGATTTGCGTTTGATGCCCGGTATGACCGCGTTTGTGACGATTATAATACAGGCCGCCAAAGATACATGGAAAGCGCAAAATTCTGGATTTTTATTACGGTCTTTTGATGATATTGTTGATGTGCCGAATACTGAGATTACGCCGAAAACGCATTTAGCAATTAAACGTGGCAAAGATGTTGTTTTCGTAAAATATACCAAAGGTTTAGCGACCGCTACTGAAACCCAAATTGTTTCAGATGAAATTGTAGAAGGTGATAAAATTATTGTTGGTTATGTTGGCCAGGCATCTAAGTCCAAAGCTAAACGTAATGGTATGATGGGTGGTCCGGGCGGTGGTCCGCGGTAAAGGTTTTTTTAATATGAAACAGACGCCAATTATTTCTATGAAAAAAATCTGCAAGACGTATCCGCTGGAAATCGGTGGGGAACAGCAGGTTTTGTTTGATAATACTTTCAATATTATGCCGGGGGAATTTGTCGCGATTATGGGACCGTCTGGGTCTGGGAAATCTACGTGTATGAATATTATCGGTGCGTTGGACAGTGCGACATCGGGGACTTACGAATTATATGGCAAAGATATTACTACGATGACACCTGATGAATTGGCGCGTGTTCGCAACGAATATATCGGATTCGTTTTCCAGAATTTTAATTTGTTGCCAAAAAGAAATATATTGGACAATGTTATGTTGCCTTTGATGTATCGCGGGTTGCCTATGTCTCAACGTATTGAACGCGCGTGTGAAATGTTGAAATTAGTGAATCTTGAAAAATTCGAGACTTATTTGCCGACGCAGTTGTCGGGCGGAATGAAACAGCGTGTTGCCATTGCGCGTGCTTTGGCGGGGAATCCTAAAATTATTTTGGCGGACGAACCAACGGGGGCGTTGGATTCAAAAATGGGAAATGAGATTTTGCGTTTTTTCAAAAAATTGAATCAAGACATCGGTATAACAATAGTTATGATTACCCATGAATTTGAAATTGCGAGTTATGCAAAACGTGTTATTCATATATACGATGGGCATATTACATACGATGGTCCGATTCCAAAAAGTGAATCTGTGTTGATAAAATCTGAACAAAGGGCGCACAAAAAATGACAATTTATGATATCGCGCATGAATCTTGGCTTTCTATCAGTGGCAACAAAATGCGGTCCTTTTTGACTGTGTTGGGCATAGTTATTGGTATTATGGCGGTGGTGGTTATGGTTGCTGTTGGGGAAACTGTGCAACAATCAATTACTGACCAATTTTCGTCGTTGGGGACAAACACGTTGATGATACGTGCCGGTGCGGCACAAAGTGCAGGTGTGCGTACGGGAAACCGAATGACATTGACGATGAATGATGTCGAAGAATTGTCCAAATTGCCCGATGTTGCTGCGATTTCTCCTGTGGAAAACAGTTCTGCCCAGGTTGTATATGGTAATAAAAATTGGGCTACGTCGGTGGTGGGGGTATATCCAGGATATACAATCGTGCAAAATATAGAAATGGAATACGGTTCGTTTTTTGATACTTCTGCGGTGCGTAATGCGTCAACCTATGCGGTTATTGGACACGATACCGCCGAAGAATTGGATTTGCCGAAAAATCCAGTCGGCGAAGTCATTCGTGTTCGCAATACTCCGTTGACTATTATCGGTGTGACCAAAGCCAAAGGTGATTCTGGAATGATGTCTATGGATGACATGGTGATTGTCCCGATTACTACGTTGAAAAAACGTGTTGTTGGTTCGCGTTTTCCAAATGCAGTGCAAATGATTGCTGTGAAATTATATCAAGATGCAGACAACAACGTTGTGTCGGATCAAATAACCGCGCTGTTGCGTCAAAGGCATAAATTAAAAGATACTGATGATGACGATTTTCAAATCACAGACATGAAACAGGTTATGGAAACTATGAATACGGTCAGCAGTTATTTGACATTGTTATTGGTTGCGATTGCGGCGGTGTCTTTGTTGGTTGGGTCTATTGGAATTATGAACATGATGTTGGTGTCGGTTGCAGAACGCACGCGCGAAATCGGTATTCGCAAAGCAATCGGTGCGCAAGAAAGCACTATTATTATTCAATTTTTATCAGAATCCATAATGATATCGTTTATTGGTTCGATGTTCGGATTGTTTTTGGGTGTCGGCTTATCCCAAGGTGTCGGTCGTTTCATATTGAATTATAATGTCCCGTTCAGTATCTGGCCGGTGGTTGTGTCAATATCTGTGGCAGTGTTTGTCGGTCTGGCGTCAGGGGTTATGCCTGCAATCAAAGCGGCAAAATTAAATCCAATTGACAGTTTAAGATATGAATAAATATTTTAATCTTGACGAACTGCTCGTTTTTTAGTTATCATAGGAACAAAAGGAAAGGACGAAATGGCTGAAACCCGCAGAACTCTAGAGAGAGAGAGAGAGAGAGAGAGAGAGAGAGAGAGAGGTATATCTCTGCTTAGCCGTTTCACACGCGCACAGCGCGTGTGAGAGAAAAGGTTCGCGTTGCGAACCAACAAGAATCGAATCGATTCGGAAAAAAATCCCCGGAAAAATTTCAGTAATAAAAAAATTTGCTGTGCCGATGTTTGCCACGATGATTTTTGTTGTTGGTGCAAACGGTGCTGAATTACGTGGCCCGGAAAGAAAATTATGTAATAACGGATTTACGGCCAACGGGTCATCGTGTATCACTTACGCGCGTGGTTCATGTTCTTCTGGGAATGTTATGATAGATTCTTCACGTTCATCATTCAAAGCGACTACATCGGCCGGAACGTGTTCTGGAACTGCATATACATTGGTGACATTACCGGTTCCGTTTGAAATTTTAAATTCTTATGTTCATGGTCCAACGCGTAAATTGTGTACGAATGGATATACACCAAATGGTTCGAGTTGTTATACGTATAAACAGGGTGAATGTGCATCGGGAAATCGAATGATAGATATGCCAAGAACGTCGTTAAAATCGACACTGGCGAATGGCACCTGTGCGAACGGTTTGGTTTCAGAAACATTGCCCGCAAATTTTGAAATATTAAATTCATATACTATGGGCCCCACGCGTAAGCTTTGCACCAACGGGCATACATCAAACAGTAATGGTACGACATGTTCGGCATATCCTGCAACAAATTGTCCGTCGAATTACAGAAACATGAACGGGGACGCCGGGACATTTGCCATGCAATCTGATGGTGCATGTCCAGATAATACATATGCTTTGAATACTGATTTTGATGCGTGTAAATCTGGGGCTAATCCTGCAGCGTGTATTGATTTTTGCAACGGGTCAGGTTGGTTGACTGGATTGGGTACATGTGCATCGTTATGCGGTGCAGGTGTGACGACTATGCGGGCATCAAATGGATTGATATTACCTTTGTGGGCGACCAAACAGATCACGCCGTCATTGAATTTTAAAATTGGAAATAACGTATGCTATGTGAATGTTGTTCCCGGTCAAACGAACGGACATGGATTGGTTTTGAACGACAATGGTATTCAATATCATACGTTGGAATGGGAAATGTTGCAGGAATAACCTGAACTTCCAAAGACGAGGATGTGGTAACAAGACAAGACAAAAGGATACAAAAAGAAAGACAAGACAAGAAAACAACAAAGGGAAAACAACAAAGGGAAAACGAAAATGAAAAAACTGATAACAGCAATGCTGTGTTTGATGCCTGTTATGGCATTTGGTGTTGACGTATGTGTCAAAAATAATACCATGATAATGATATTGAAAAACGATGTCCCCGCAGGAACGCCAACGGGCGACGACGCAAACAAAATCTGGAAAGTCGAATTTAATTACAAAACAATTACTGGTGATGCGGCGTGTAATGAAATATCTGGAACCGTAAAAACGCCGGTGACAAACCTGTACACAGATGCCGAAGATTCAGGCCAATATTGTTGGTGCCGTATGTGGCCGATTCTCAGTTATGGATACGAAACAGGACCATCTTCGTATTGGATGTTGTTAAAGCAATATTCATCAGATTCATTGTGTGAAAGCGGTGACGCAAATACAGATGCATGTGCGACGGCATGTGCGAAAGCGGTTGCAAACAATACAGACGGATTCAGAGCAGCAATGTTCGAATCAATGTGGTAAAATCTCCCCCGGTGGTGATACCTCTCCGGCTGAGAATCCGCGCGCCGGGGGGGCGTCGGAGATGGTGGATGAATCTGGGTAATGACAAAAAACAAAACAAAGGGAAAACAAAATGAAAAAAATAATGATATTTATAATAAGTGTGATGTTGCCGGTTTGTGGGGTGAACGCCGCCCAAATGTGTGCAGAAAACACGACCACTACAATCGTGTTGGACCCCAGTATTGGTGGTATAGGTTATACTTATGATTTACCAACATGGACATGGGAAACGCGTTTCCCGTATGGTTCTATTAATGGTATTGCGGCCTGTGTGAATACCGGTGAAGGAAAAACGCGTGGTGATACGGTTGCAGGCTTGACCGAAGGTGGCAATCCAGTTGTTGGTGGCGAAGGTGTTGGAAAATATTGTTGGTGTAAGATGACACACCCGGCGGTTTCGCTTTGGGCTTTCGACTACACGTCCGGCTCAGCGTCCGAATGCGCGTCGAATTGCACGTACTACTGCGGCTACTACGTCCGGTACGACTCCTCGCTCCGCGCGGGTCTGTTTGGTTCGGTCGCGCGCTGATTGATGTGCGTAAGGGCCGAACACTCGCCGGCCCAACGCGCAATGCGCAACGCGAAATTCGAAAAAAAACCGCGTCAGCGGTTTTTTTTACCCCCCTCCCGTCCTGTGGACGTACTCCCCCAATGGGGGGGAGAATACCCCCCTCCGGCTGGCGCCGCACTCCCCCGGTTGGGGAGAATCTGCGGACTGGGTTGAGAATAAAATTCTCCCCCATTGGGGGAGGGGACCACGAAGTGGTGAGGGGGGTGAAAGTGTTGAGCCAGTCGTTTGGTAAAAACGCACGAACCGGAATACCCCCTTCGTCTGCTGACGCAGACACTTCCCCACGGGGGCAGAATCTTTGCATTGGGGGAGGGCCGTCGGAGACGGGAGGGGGGTACGTTTTATTTTGATACACAAACCATGGCGGGACGCAGAACCGTATCACCATACATGTATCCGGTTTGCATTTCGTCTGTGATTGTATTCGTTTTTGTCTCAGGCGTAGGTTTATCAACCATTTGAATCGCATTATGAAATTGTGGATTCATAATTTGTCCAATCGAATCGATTTTTGTGATTCCTATTTGTGCAAAAGCATTTTCCATCGCGCGTTGCATGGATTTTATTCCTGCGTCATCGGGCGTGTGTTTCAATGCCGATTCGATTGCGTCCATTAATGGCAATATTTTTTCTGCAACAGACATCGCACGATTGCGTGATACTGATTCGATATCCAATGCCGCACGCCGCCGCGTGTTTTCTAATTCCGCCGCAACACGCAGATATTTATCATTCAATTCAGTTATTTTGTCGTTCAATTCAGATATAATTTTTGATTCTGGCGATTCGTTGTTTTGTTCAGATTGTGCCGGTGCAACATCGTCAATAGATATAGTTTCAGGTTTAACTGATTTTATTTTTTCGTCGATTTCTGACATAATATTCATCCCTGGGTTCGTCATTTAACTGACTTTATTATAGTTAAAAAACTTTTACTTTCAAGAGATGCACCCCCAATCAATAATCCGTCAACATGTTTTATTTTTGCGATTTCAGATGCGTTTGTTGGATTGACACTGCCACCATAGACAATCGGCGTTTTTTCAAATCCATGTGATGCCAGATATTCAAATATTATTTTATGAACCGATTCGATTTCTGAAATTGTTGGGGTTTTTCCACTGCCAATTGCCCAGCGTGGTTCGTATGCAATTATGAATTTACCGTTTTGGGGCAGGTCGCGTTTCAACATATCCCTGATAACGTGCGCAGTGTGTCCTGATTTGCGTTCAGACATTGTTTCGCCAACACATATAATCGGAATGATTTTGTTTTTTATCGCAGCCATCGCTTTGGCCTGAATAATTTCATCAGTTTCATTGTGGTTTGCGCGACGTTCGCTGTGTCCGACAATCGCGTATTTTACGCCCATCTCGGTCAGCATTTTTCCGGATATATCGCCTGTATATGCGCCGTTGTCGTGTTCACTGATGTTTTGAGCGCCGATTTTTACGTTTTTATTGTCGCCGTACAGTAAAGTAAACGGCAAACACAAAATGATTTTGTTTTTTGTTTGTATTTTTGAAAGCGCATTAATCATTTTTTCTTTGTCGTGGCGCGTTCCGTTCATCTTCCAATTGCCGATAATAAATTTCATAGTGAAAGCCTTCCTTTTTTATTGATTTTTCGTCTGCTTTTTTGCTATGTTATCGCAAAAGGTGGAAAAATGCTAGAATATTTACGTAACGCAGCGGACAAACCGTTGGCAAAAGTTTTGATGTTTGTTTTGATTTTCAGTTTCGTCGGATGGGGCGCGGCTGAATGGATTTTTGGTAATGTATCAAATGATACTACATTGATTCACGTTGGCGATGCCGGCGTGTCGGTTCAACAATTTAATAATGAACGTTCGCGCGAATTGTCGGCTATGGGCAAAGATGAACAACGTGCGACTTATACAGATCCTGCGAAATCGGCAGAATTGACTAATCGGGTTATGAAGACTTTGACCACGAATCAATTGTTGTCTAATCGCGCGGACGACATGGGGTTCGTTGTGTCTGATAAACGAATCGCTGATGAAATTCGGAATAATTCACAATTCCAAGTAAATGGCAAATTCGTGCCTTGGATGTTTGATATGGTTTTACAAAATTCCGGATTGAATGAACAAGATATTGTTGAAATTCTGCGCGAAGGTGTGCTGCGCCAAATGGTTGTTGGTGCGTTTAATGCGCCGGTGGCTGTGCCGAACTTTGCAGTCGAAGCGATGTATAACGCACGTCATGCAAAACGTGATATATCTTATGCGACTGTGAATTTTTCTGATTTCAAAGTTGGCGAACCAAATGAAAATCAATTGCGGGAATATTATTCTCAAAATCCAAAGGTTATTCCGGAAACGCGGTCTGTATCGTATATGTTTGTGGCGGCTGATATGAATAAACCTGATGTGTATGATGCAGGATACAAAACCGCCCAGAAAATCGAAGATATGATTATTTCCGGTGAATCTATGGCGGATGCCGCGAAAAAATACAATGCTAGATTTGTGGCGATACCGAAATTGGAACGTGGGGCAAAATTGTCTGATAAGATTTTAACCGACGATTTGATTGCTAAATTGTTTTCTATGGACGTTGGTATGGAAAGTGAATTGTTGGAATTAAAAGAAGGCTTTGCAATTTTGCGAGTTGATGAAATTCATGCTGCTCATAATGCCGATTTTAACGATGTTAAAAAAGATTTGGTCGCGGGTTGGAAAAAATCTGAACAGCGCAAAGCGGCCTATGTTCGTGCAAATGAAAAATTGGTCGATTTGAACGGTGGACAAACGGCGGTCAAAGATATGAAGAAAACATCTGTATCTCGGACAGATGGTGCGCCATTGGCTGTTTTGAATGCGGCATTTGCAGGGAAAGAGGGCGATAATAAGATTGTAGAGGCTGAATCTGCGTTCTATGTTTTGCATATTGATAAAAATGTTATGCCGAAATCGGACGATAAAAAACAAGAATCTTTGCGCGCAGAATTGCAGAAATTGTCCGCCAGTTATGTCTTGGATGATTATTCACAATTCTTGAAACGCAAATATCCTGTCAAAGTTAATGACAAAGTTTTCAGAAGATTTATTTCTAAATAAAATTCGCCCGTTTGGGCGAATTTCAAAATCTGGCAATATATGCAAATTGAAACAAATGGGATTTTAATCAGTCTGCGCGCGTTTTCAGAACGTGATGCCGTTGCACATATTTTTACGCGTGATAATGGTGTTTTGGTTGGTATGTTGCGTGGCGCGATGTGTGCGAAAAAAAACAGACCACTGATTGGACAATATGGCGCGGTGTCCTGGAATGCCAGATTGGATTCACAATTGGGGGTATTCCATTGGGAAAGTGAAAGAAATTTGGCTGCGCCGCTGATGTTGAATAATGATTCGTTGAAAATAATGAATTCTGTTTTTTCTTTAATTGATACATTGGTGCCAGAACGCGAATCTTATAATGATTTATATGTACGGACGCTGAAATTGTTGACCGATGTTGCGGGGGCTAACAATCTATTTGATTTATATTTGAATTGGGAAATCGGATTGTTGACGGATTTGGGATATGCGCTGGATTTAACAAAATGTTCCGGGTGCGGAAAACGTGGTGATTTGATTTATTTGTCGCCCAAGACGGGGCGTGCGGTTTGCGGTGATTGTGGCGCACCTTATCGTGATAAATTGTATAAATTGCCGTTGAATCTGGCGGTGACAAAACGATTCGTAAATGCAGTATGCGAAGCGCAAAATGTTGACATTCCAATGGCCAGAAAAATATTTTAATTTGTGTGTTTTTTTGTTGCGTGGCTAAGTTTTTTTTTCTATTATCACAGTGTTCAAAAACAAAGGAGAAAACTATGATTTGGACTATACTTATCTTGGTTCTGGCGATTGCTTTGTACGTGTTTGGCGGCTTCGTTGTTAAACATGACGGCAAAAGACTGGATACCAAAGGTTTGATTATGCACAAATGTGTTTCCGTAATCGCAGTTGTTTTGATTGCTGGTTGCGTATGCCGTTTGTGGACACCTGTGTATTTAACACAAACAAATCCTGAAATCTTGCAGGATATGGTCACTGCTATGCAAGACCAACAAGAAGCGGCCAAAAACAAAGAAGTTCGCAAATATGTTACTAAACATATGGATGAAATGATTGCAGGCGCGCCAATTGCGGGTAATGTAGATGCCAAGAAAACAATTTTCTTGTTCTCGGATTATTCTTGCCCATATTGCCGTCGTGTTCATGCTGAATTATCCCGTGTTTTGGCAGAACGTGATGATGTCCGCGTTGTGTTGAAAAATTTCTCTATCCATGGCGTGTTATCTGATGCACCGGCCAAGGCAGTTATCGCTGCTAAATTGCAGGGTAATGACAAAGCGGCTGCGTTGGATAAATTGTTGATGGACAAAGATTATTACAAACCAGAAGACATGAAAAAACAAGACAAATTGCCAGAAATTATCGAAAACAATGTCATGAAATTGGCAAAAGAAGCCGGTTTGGATACTAAAAAATTGGCTGAAGATATGAATGGCGAAGCTGTCAGAAACGAATTGAAAAATGTTCGTGATTTGGCACAACGTTTTGAAATTCGTGGAACACCATACCTGATTATCGGTACAGAAGCATTCCCAGGTGCAATCCCATACGCCAAAATTGTGGAAGCTTTGAAATAAGATTTTCAGATTTGCTGATAAAAAACACCCACCAGTCGGTGGGTTGTTTTTTATAAGTTTTTTTAGATTATTTATCCCAAACGGGAGAGATGATGGATTCAGCGACCAAGGGAACCGAGATTTTTGTTACATTTTCCATTTCTGATTTTATCAATTTTGCAAAATATTCGCTGTCTGATTTGTCACATTCGAATACTATTTCATCGTGTATTTGCAATAACATTTTGATTTTATTTTTATTGGGTGTGATTATTTTGTCATTTATATTTACCATCGCGCGACGCATTATGTCTGCTTCGAATCCTTGGATTGGGGCATTGATTGCAGCACGAACCGCGTATCCGCGCATGCGGGGGTTGCGAGCTTCTGGGATTTCTATGCGACGATGCCATGGGGTATATACGCAATGGTTTTCCAATACAAAATTTGTTATGTATTCAATGTAATCTTTGATTTCGGGCAATTGCGCCATATATGTGTCTATAATCTGTTTAGCCTCTTGACGTGAAATATTCAATTGGTTAGCCAACCCAAACGCCGAAATTCCATATATAATCGAAAAATTGATAGTTTTTGCAGCGCGTCTTAAATCCCGCGGTACAGGTTCATTCTGGGGGATTTTGAAAATTTTTCGTGCGGTTTGTTCGTGAATATCTAATCCTTGGTTAAAGGTTTCTTTGAACATCGCTACATTTGCTACATCCGCCAGCAATCTTAATTGAATTTGCGAATAATCCACAGATATCAGGGTGTTCCCAGGCTCTGCAACAAAACATTTCCGAATTTCTTCGCCCAATTCTGTTTTGATTGGAATATTTTGCAAATTCGGATTACGGCTGGACAGGCGGCCTGTATTCGTACTGGTTTGCAGATATGTCGTATGCACACGATTGTCAGCTGCGATTTGATGGGGCAGAGCGTCTGCATAAGTCCCCGCCAATTTAGAAATTGACCGCCAATTTAATATTTTTTCTATTATTGGGTGGTCTTCTGTCAATTCATTTAATATTTCCGCATCGGTGGAGTGTTTTTTTCTGTCGTTCAATTTTAATTCGTCAAACAAAACAGTCGCCAATTGTTTCGGGCTGGCAATATTAAATTCATGACCCGCCAATGCATATATTTCTGATTCTAATCCGGACAATTGTTTATGAAATATTCCGGACAATTGACTTAATCGTTCGCGATTGATAGCAATACCGTTTGTTTCCATCTGCATCAAAATAGGGCAAAGAGGTAAATCGCATGTTTCATACAATTTTTTCAAATCTGGGTTTGCGTCTATTTGTGGGCGCATCAATTTATACAATGCCATACAGACGACGGAATCTTCGCCTGAATATTCAGTCGCGTTTTTTATATCCAATGTTTCAAAATGGCGGTCTGCATCTTTGATTTTTGCATCAAACAAATCACTGAATTTTATATTTATATGGTTTAAATATTTTTCAGCCAATTCGTCCAGACCATGACTGTGTTGCGCCCCATGTAATGCATACGATAACAACAAAGTATCATCAATCGGAGTGATTTTTGAAACATCCCAACCTTCGTTTTGCAAAATATGCAAATCGTATTTAATATTATGCGCTATCTTGGTTATATTTGGATTAGTAAATATCGGCCACAATTTTTTATAGACCGCGTCCACAGATAATTGGTTTGTCACCAAAGTATCACCACCGAATAAATCTGCAGATTTAGTTATGTGTCGAATGGGAATATATGCACCATGCGTTTCGTCATATGCCAATGATATACCGACCGCTTGGTCTGATATTTGATTTAATCCGGTTGTTTCGGTATCAAAAGCGATAACATTCGTCACGTGTGATAAAAATTCGTCCAATTCAGATTCTGTTGATATTGTGATAATGTCCATTTTTAATACATCTGATTTTGGGGTTGTTTCTGGGACAGAAATTTCAACCACCGGACATACAGATTTTGCATATTCTGGAACCGGTTTCGGATTGGGGGTATTTTGCGATTGTTCGCCAAATAATTTTTCGATTTTTGCAACCAAAGATTTACTTTCGATTTTATTTTTAACGAAATCTAGCGCTGATTTTGTATCAAATTGAAACGGTTGAATTGTCAAACCACTTAAATCTACGTCGCGTTTTAATGTCACCAATTGTTTTGATATATACGCGTCTTCGCGGTGTTCGCGCAATAAATTGCGGATTCTTTCATTTTTCACAGAATCTAAATTTTCATATAAATTGTCCAATGTGCCAAAAGTCGAAATTAAATCTGCGGCGGTTTTGGGACCTATGCCTTTGACGCCGGGAACATTGTCAGACGTATCGCCCATCAATGATTGGACGTCTATGACCTGGGACGGTTGGACTCCGAATTTTTCAATAACCTGGGGTTCGCGGATTTCGCGCTGTTTCATGCCGTCGTATAAAAATATGCAATCCGACACCAATTGCATTAAATCTTTGTCCCCAGTTATTATGCGCGTCGCATTAACCGCTTTGCAATTATTTGTCGCAATTGTTGCGATTACATCGTCCGCTTCGACACCGGGAATACACAGCACAGGCATACCCATCGCATGCGTGCCAATCCTGATTAATTCAGATTGAATCAATAAATCCGCGGGAGTTTCAGAACGATTCGCTTTGTATTCTGGATAAATATTTTGACGGAAAGATATTCTTGATGCGTCAAATATGCAAACAAAAGAATCGCCAGGTTTCGCGTTTGCCAATATAGGCAAAATCATATTAAAGAAACCATATACTGCGCCAACGGGCATACCATCGGAACGTGTTAAATTTGCATGCACGCCATAGTATGCCCGAAAGACTAATGAATTTCCGTCAATTAAGGTAAGCATTCATTCCCTTTGTTCTTTTATCAGAATATATAACGCATTTTCACGCGTGCATTATATTCCATTAAATCAGGTGTTGTATTTGTACCCGCCACTTTGTAAATATCTGGGGCATACAGGACGCGACCTTCGACATCAAACTTTAACGGAACCGCCAAAATGTCGATTGTTGCACCCAACATACCCTGGTACGCAGGGGCTTTGTCTAAATCAAATTTAGCAGTATCTATTTCATGTTTGCCACTGAAAATCGTTCCGATACCCGCACCAAAATATGGCTGAATCAAGGTAGATGGAACCTTGGCATAAGCGTTTATCATGCCGATTTGTGCGGTCAATGCCGTAGAATCGATATAGTTATATTCTGCTTCTATTCTGAATACAGGAATATCCACACCGGCAACCGCACCCAATAAACGGGATGCAGATGTTTTGTTCGTGTCTTTGTTAAACAGCGTTTGACCACCGGCACCGACCATGCCCCCGATGTAAAAATCTGCAACAACACCGGCATTCGCAGTGGTGGCGCAAGTTAACACAGAAAGTACAGAAATAACAGATAATGAATTTATTTTCATTTTTTTCTCCTTGGTTATGATATTATAGTATAAGAAAAAGGTGATGACATGCAAGAAAATAAACCTGTTTTAATTGTTGGATTGGGAAACCCAGGCAACGAATATATTCGTACACGTCATAATGTTGGTTTTATGGCTGTCGATTCGTTGGTACCAGTGGACGCAACGTGGAAAAATGAAAAAAAGGCTTTGACTGCGCACTGTGAAATCAATGGGCAACGCATGATTTTTGTAAAGCCCCAGACTTTCATGAATAACAGTGGGGATGCGGTGGGGGCTTTGGTTGCTTTCTATAAAATTCCAATTGAAAATGTTGTTGTGATTCATGATGATATGGATTTGAAATTGGGAAGTATGCGTGAAAAAATCGGCGGTTCCAGTGCCGGTCATAATGGTATTAAATCCATAGATAACGCAATCGGTAATGATTATAAACGAATCAGATTAGGCATCGGTCATCCACGTGATTTTGAATTGAATATTGATCCTGCTGATTGGGTTCTGGGAAAATTCACAGATGAACAATTGAACGTTATAAATTCAATTATCAAAACAATCAAAATTTAATTTTATTCATATGTTATCGTGAATTCATTGTCTTTCGGGAAACTGCCCGGTGATGAGGTTTCACACGTTCCTGAACCCCATGTCCATTCATTGGTTGAATTGTCGTATTCGTATGTGCATACCACATTGTTGTTGGTATTCGGGTGGTATATCATTTTTGGTTTCGGTGTATTAACCAATGGGATTATTGAATTTTCAGTTATTGTTGCAGGGGTTATATAATTTCCATATTGGTCAACCACAACCAAAATGCCATCGCAAGATAATTGTCCGTTGTCGTCAACACTTAACGTGGCACTGGTTGTCACGCAATATAAATACAATTGTTTATTATCGGTTGGGAAATAATAGGTGTTTGCATCATTTCCTTCGCCAATTGTTTCTGAACCATATTCTGGGCAATAATAACTTGGTGGATTGGTCAAATGCATAGATGTATCGCATGATGCCTGTTGAATCAGTATGACGTTGTATGTTGCGTCTGGAATACAAATGCCGTTCGGTGAAACCGCGGCGGACGCACAACAATTTCCAAAAATGTCTTTGGACGCCATGCCACCGTCGCAATAATTAGTCAGTGTTTCCGATATGTTAATAATTTGATCCATTGTGATTGGATGTCCGCCTTCGGTTGTGGTCAATTGATCAACCTGGACCATGCGTTTACATTTTCTTAATTCTTCGTCATATTTATAATTGATTGGGCAATTGTATGCACTGCAACTGTCTAACGCATCGGATGTTCCTGTATTATATGCAAACCAAGACAATAATGTTGAATCTTCTTCCAATTTTGGCTGTAATATTTTGTTGTGTGCAACAATGTTGATTGCGTTTGGATTGTCTTGGTCTGGATTTGTCAGGTTGGGCAGTCTTAACAATCCCTCGTTCGTTGTAATTGCAATTGTTGCAGGATTGTATTCACAATTACCCCAAATCTTTTCAGTGATTAAACAAGCCTTGGCATCCAGACCGGATAATCCATCACATGGTTTTGGCATATAATTGAATAAACATGCGTAAATCTGTTCTTGGTCTTCTGGGCGCGAAACAGTTATATTACACGGAGCAGGTGTGTATTCTGTATCCTGTTCAGCATAAAAATTGGTATAGAAATCATTATAATTTTCAATGATATCATTTGTTATGTTTGCCAGATTCACAGATTGTCTGACACAATTCATGACTTCATTCCAACATGCACTATGTCTTAATATCGCGCGTCGTGGTGCCGAAGAATAATCACTGCACAAAGCAAAATTGCCCGCAGTTCCGTTGCATTGTTGAATTATGCAATCGCGACCAACCGTCGTGCAATTGTTCAATATCGCGTCATATGATATATCCGTAGCGATTTCTGTGATACCAGATTCCCATTCTTCACCACCGCCACCGGTTGATGCCAATAAACTGGCACAAGAATTTTCTACATCGGAACACAGCGCGTTGACTGTGGAATCCGCCATGACTTCAAAAGTTGACAATGCGCGTGCATCAAAATCGGTCAGGCTGGTCAGTGCGTTAGTTCTGCATTCGGCAACCAATGTCGTGCAACTTTGTCTGATTTCTTCCAGTTTTGCGTTTTGTGCCAATTTTATTTGTGCCAATGCGTCGTTCAAGAAATCTTTCCAGACGGAATCTGCGATATCTTGGCATTGTGCGGTTGCAGAATCCAGAAATGTTTTTTTGGAATTCAGGAACGAAACAAATTGTTTGTTTTGTGGTACGGCGGACCAAGTTTCGTTCCCCGTCGGTGATGTCAACAAAGTTGTTATATTATAAAGGTCTGTTGATAAAAACGCGCTGCCGTCCGCAGGATTTATATACCGTCCAGATATATCCAGACATTTATGTAAATCCGAACCGCAAACCGAAGATGTAGATAATTGATCCAGTATTTTTTGTTTACAGGTTAAAATGTCGTCGGAATTTCTTTGTTGATATGCGTCCAGACGTGCCATGTCTAATAATGCACCACTTTCGTGGATTTTTTCCATGGCCTGGTTATATTTAGTGTTATAAGATTTTGCGACCGTATTGCAATCTTGTTGGATTGATAATTTATAACTGTTTTGTGCGATTTCGAGTTCATCTTCGGAACATATTTCACGTGCCATTTCAACACATACCGGTCGCGCAGCGTTGTATAATTCCAAACCGTTTTTAGATGTTGTTGAAATCCCCCCCAATGAATCCACAGAATCCCATGCAGAATCAAAATCCAACGACAGAGAAATCGCAGCTAAACTGTTGTCTAATTTTGTGTTGTTTGATGTGTTTAACGAATTAGTTATTTTCTTTAATAATTTTTCAGATTCAGATGTGTCTTTGGTGGAATAACCTTTTTCACCGTCACTGGCAATATTTACTGCGGTGGCATCTTCTTTGTCCAACCCAACCAACAGTAATCGTTGATTGAAATCCAACATTTTATCTTCGGCGGTATCAAGTTGTTTTTTTATGTCGTCAAATTCGTTGATTCTGGCCGAACATGCACAGCGACGCAAATCGGCGTCTTTGGCAGCACAAAATTCATCCATGCAATCATAATAGACCGTTTTGCATTTTGAATAATCTTTGGATTTAATGGATTCAATTTTTGCGTCGTCTAATTCGACAGTGCGTGTGGCCCGTGCGGTGGTCGTGGTGGGTGTTGCAGACCGTGCAAGTGTCTTTCGTGTCTGTGGGGTGCGGGTTGCACTGCGTGATATAACGGTGTTTTTCGATCGCGATGATACGTTTTTTTCGTTGGTCTTGTCCGATGCTGTGCGATTTTTCACGCCCGGACGAATCGGGGACACGTTTTTCGATTGATTTGCATTTTGTGTGGCGCGTGAACCGACCGTTGTGGTTCGCGAAGTTTCAACGCGTGTCGAACCAGACGTTTGTTTTCCGGATGTATTAGAACGCATAGATGTTGATGTGGTCGAATGATTCCGCTTTGCGGTGGTTCGTGAAGTTTCAGCACCAAAGACAGCATCCGTCTGGAATACAGACAGACCAAGGCATACAGTAAAAAACAGTATAATCCTTTTCATTCCTCAAAGAACATGTTAGCAAATTTACAAATTTTTGGGCAAGTGGAATTTTAGATTTTTTGTTGGTCCGCCTTCGCGGTTTTTTAATTTCGAAGAATGAAAAATCAAAATATGATAGATTTTTTTCGTTTAATGCGATGGCTACGGCGAGACACTGAAAAATTTTAACCCCGCACTTTTTTGTGCGGGGTAACAATTTTTCGTGGTGTGGACGGGGGGAATCGAACCCCCAAGGATTGCTCCACAGCATCCTTAGTGCTGCGCGTCTACCAATTTCGCCACGCCCACATATTTTTCATAACGTTATTATAAAACTGTTTCCTTTTCAACCTTTTTTATGTTATAATTCGCCCAGAGAGTAATATAAAAATATGGAAAGGTGATTAAATGAAAAAATTATTTAGTGTGTTGTTGATGGCTGTCGTGCCCGGAATTGCGGGTGCTGCGGGAACTTATTATAATACCGGTTATTATGGCTCAAATACAAATTATAATACTGCCATGACGGGGCGCAGTTATGCATCCAGATATGGTAATCAGGGAACAAATACAACAACTTCTACTACGCGGACGACCACGCGGACTGTCATGAGACAAGGTAATGCCCAGGGAAACAAAAAATCCAATGCAAAAAAACAGGGTTTTGTTGGACAAATGGGGCTGTCTCATGAATTTGCTAACTGGAATTTCGAGATGAACAGTGCAGGATCAAAGTTGCATTATGATAATGTTCGTTGGAATGTATTAAGTGGTGATTTATCTTATTATTTTGGTGATTCTACGCCTATGCAGATCAAAGTTGGGGCGCGTTATGGGACTCAATTTGATGAATCTCCGATGATTGACGATGATATTTCCAAAGGTGGTTATTTGGTGACTACATGGACCGATGAAAACGGTGGTGTTTTGGGGTATCAGACGGGACATGCGTTGTCTGTCGGAACCAGTAAGGGCGGAAATCAAATGGGATTTAATATGTCTTTTGGTTTGCCGGATTATTTTACGTGGGGACGTGCAAAGATAACTCCGTCGGTTGGGTATCGGTATTTTAATTATAAGTTGACTACTGAAAAAAATTATGGTGCAACACTTGAGGTGTTGGAATCTACCGATTTGCATCCATATATAACATGTATTTCGGGGTATATGGGTGAATTACAATGCGATCCGTTTTTGCTGTTTTATACAGACGGCGGTGTCACGTTGACTGGGCGTATAATTGATAGTAATGGTAATATTTCTGATTTGATTCAGTTGCCAGAGGGCTCTTTTGGCACTATTTATGGCGTCAGTGTCGGTGGTTCGTATTATTATGAACAATCAGGGACCAGCCATGAATACAAAACAACATGGGCGGGGCCTTATGTTGCGCTTGATGCAGAATATGAAATCAATAATAAAAATTTTGTTTCAGGTGGTATAGAATTAGGGTTGCCGACGTATAAATCCGAAGGTGATCAGCCATACCGTTATGATTGGGCGCATCCAAAAAGCGTTGAAGATTCTGGCGGTTTTGGTGATGCAATTCATTTGGGATTGGCGGCGATGTGGAAAACTTTTGTTGCAGATTCTATGATGTTGTCGCTTGGATTTACGTACGATTATTACAAAGTTTCAGGTGCCACAGCCAAGACTTTCTTGAATTCTGGTTATTACACCGATTTGTATAATGCGTACCAAGATGCTTATAACGCAACAGATGATGCAGATGAAAAAGCGATTTACCAGGCAGAAATGAATACTATCAATGAATACCGTAATGCAGGTTGGACATTGGAAAGTTCAAATGAAATAGATTCTATATATAAATCTATGGGTATTCGTTTGGGGTTGGAATATAAATTTTAAGTAAGGGTTTTTATATTGTGAAACGTTATTTGAACGCAGTTTTTTTTGCTTGTTTGATTTCCATCGTTGGTGGTGTGGGCGCGTTCGCGTTTGATTTGATTGGTTCTTATGATATCACTCAAACCAGTGATACTGCGGCCAAGGCTAAATCAGAGGCCATGGATATCGCACGTCGAAAGATATTGTTTGATGTTTTGGCTAATTATTCAGAGATAGATTCTTTGCGGGAATTGTTAGATAATACTTCTGATAATGATTTGTTGGATTTTATATCTGCGGCCAGTGTTTCAAACGAACATATTTCTTCGGAAACTTATTCTGCCACAATCAGTATGAACATAGATAACGATGCAGTGAAACGTTGGTTGACGGTGAATGATGTTAAAAATTGGGTGCCGTTGGCCGAGAATACAGAATCTTTTTCTATGTTCATTGTTCTGCCAAATGGGATTTCTGATTGGGGCGAATTAAAACGAATTACAAAAAACGACAATGTAGATATTGATACTGTCGCGATAATTGGAAATCAAATTTTTGCAAAATTGCCGTTGAATTATCGGTCTAAATTTACGGCTGCGCTGCGCGAAATGGGGTGGCGTTATGCTGATAACAGTGGCGTTTTACAAGTTTGGAAATAAAGAAATATTTATATAACCGCGGGGAAGTGATATGAAAAAATTATTGTTTTTTATGTTGTGTTTGTTGCCGACGATTGCGGTGGCTGATGATGCGCCAACGGAAGATAAATTTAATTTGAATGTTCGTCGAATTGGTTTCGATTGGGCAAAAACGAATATAACAAATGCCGCAGAATATCAAAATTCCCAGGTGGCGGCATTGAAGGCGACTGACCAAGAAAATATCAAAGGTATTTTTGATGTTGCTTTGGAATATGGTTTTAATCGTTTCAAATGGGATAATTCTGTGTTTATGGAATATGGCAAACAAACTTTGAAACCATACAATGATGTTAAAACGGTCGATGAAAGTGCAGACAAGATTTTATTGTCGTCTGATTTGGCCTATGCGTGTTGGGATTTTGATTCTTTTAAATTGGGACCAATTATGCGCGCGCAATATGAAACAGAATTTGTTGGCGACCCGCGGACCAAGATTATTCGTCCGAATGCTGGTTTTTCATTGTTCGACCATGATATTATCAAAAGTTTATATGTCGTGGGTGTATACGAATATGATTTCACATATTCTGATGAAAAAGTCAATAAATCGGCAGTTGAAGCAGGTTGGCGTTTGGAATATGAATTACGTGAAGGTGTGAAATTTACATCTGATGGATATTACAGAAAATATTTGTCTTTTTCACAATATGTTGGTGAAGATTTGAAAGATGATTTTTTGGCGGTTGCGCGTCTGGACACAAATATCTGGGGTGATTTTACTATGGGACCATATATTAAGTATCGTCGTGCCCATTCGCGGGCGGCGGAACATTATGGTGCGAATACTTCAATCGGTGTTTCGTTCAGTTATATCCACAATTTTGATTTGATGTATAAAAAGACTGAAGAGTAAGCATCAGATATTTTGTTTTTTCAAAAAATACTTGATTTTTCCATATAAATTGTCTAATATTATGGCACGCACGTCGTGCGAAGAACACAGGCAGTGGATATAATTTCTGTCCGGGATACCGGTTTTTTACATCCGCTGGCCGAGGATAACAACAGAAAATAAAAGGATTTATCATGGCATTGCCAACTTTTACTATGAAACAATTAATGGAAGCGGGTGTTCATTTTGGACATCATACACGTCGTTGGAACCCGTTGATGACACCATACGTTTATGGCGTTAAAGATAAAATTCACATTATCAATTTGAATAAAACTGCACCTTTGTTGCACCGCTCACTGGTCGCTTTGGAAGCAATCGCCGCCGCAGGTGGAAAAATTTTGTTCGTTGCTACGAAACATCAAGCCAAAGATATCGTCAAAGACGCGGCTGAACGTTGTGGTCAATTTTACGTAAATAATCGCTGGTTGGGTGGTATGTTGACTAACTGGACTACGGTTTCGCAGAGCATTCGTCGTTTGAAAAAAATGGAAAACGATATTGCAAACGCTGACAAATTGGGGCTGACCAAGAAAGAAGTCGGTGTTATGACCAAAGAAGTTGCCAAATTGCGCGACATTTTTGGTGGTATTTTGGAAATGCATGGAATTCCACAGGCTATGATTGTTATTGATGTGCCTCGTGAAATGAACGCTGTGCATGAAGCGAAAAATTTGGATATCCCAACAATTGCTATTTGTGATACAAACGCGAATCCTGAATTGGTTGATTATCCTGTTCCTGGGAATGACGATGCATCACGTGCAACACAATTGTATTGCGATTTGTTCGTAGATGCGATTTTGTCTGGTATTGAAAAACGTTTGGGTGGCGCAGCCGGCAAAAAAGAAGCGTCTGATAATGCAGAAGCCGCCGCTGAAGAATATGAACATGATTTGAAAGTCAAAGAAGCCAAACAAAAATCTAAGACTTCAGAAGCTCGCGAAGTTCGTCGCAGCAAATTAGCTGACAAAGCAGATAAATAAAATAACGCAAAAGAAAGGAAATAAAAATGGCAGAAATAACAGCAAAACTGGTCCAAGAATTACGCGAAAAAACATCTGCGGGTATGATGGACTGTAAAAAAGCATTGGTTGAAAACAACGGTGATATCGAAGCCGCTGCCGATTGGTTGCGTCAAAAAGGTATTGTCAAGGCCGCGTCCAAGGCTGGTCGTGTTGCTGCGTCTGGTTTGGTTACGGTTGTTAAATGCGACAATATGGGATGCGTAGTCGAATTGAATGCAGAAACTGACTTCGTCGCGAAAAACGACAAATTCCAAACTTTGGTTGCAAACGTTGCGAACAAAGCTATGGAATTGGCGGGTGATTTCGAAGCGACTTTAAACGCAGTCAAAGATGATATCGCTGCGACTATTTCTACGATTGGTGAAAATATGAGCTTGCGTCGTATTGCCAAGGTCAACGGTGATCATGTTTATACTTATGTTCACAATGCTTTGGTTCCGGGTATGGGACAAATCGGTGTTGTGGTTGCTATCGACGGAGATGATGCACGCATTGATGAAATCGGCAATAAAATCGCGATGCATATTGCTGCGAATAAACCTGAATTTATGACGATTGCAGACGTTGACCCGAAATCTGTTGAACGTGAAAAGAAAGTTTTCATTGAATCTGGAGCTACTGCGGGTAAACCTGAAAATATCGTTGAAAAAATGGTCGAAGGTCGTATTAAAAAATGGTATGCTGAATCCGTTTTGGAAGAACAACCATTCGTCATGGACCCATCAAAAACTGTGAAAGAAGTTATCGCAGAACATGGTGGTAAATTGGCGGGCTATGCATTCTATGTTTTGGGTGAAGGTATCCAAAAACGTGAAGATAATTTGGCCGACGAAGTTGCCAAAATGTTGCAATAATTTTTGCGATATTTGATTTTTTTTCGGGATTGGTTGGGAGAGAGTGTTTTACCAATCAATCCTGTTTTTTTATTACAAAAGGTTTCGGTATGAGAAAATGTAAAATTTGCAATATTGAAGGTAAAGACACCAGTTTGTGTGAGGTGACTATCCAAGAACCGTATAAGAAAGTTATTTATCATCTTGGAAATGCCAATGTAACAGGCAGATCTCGCACCAAAAGGATGATTGTTTTGCCAAAGAAATTCGCTGAAAAATTAAGGGTTGACGATAACATTTGGGTGATTAAAGATAACACTTTTACTCATTTGGATTATGTCTATTTGTTTCGTGGTGGGATGGCTTTTCATACTAAACCTGGAAATTGTGGCAGATTGTCTTATGAATGTTATATTTCGGAAATTCCTGGATTGTTTGACAGTGGGGGTTTTGACCGAGCCGTGTTTAAAATCGCACTTGCGCGGGAATGCTGGCGCCGTGGTTATGGTGTTTCTTTGGAGGCGTGGCGCAATTTGCAACGGGTTGATCTTAACGGTGTAATCAGATAGACTTTTCCGTTTGTAATAATTGCAAATTTTGTATCTGGTTTTGATATGGAAATATATAAAATAAAAGATATTGCTCAAATTTGTGGTTGTTATTCTGTGGCGGTTGCAGATTCGGGCGGGATTATTAAAACCATAGATTTGCCATGTCAGTGGTCCCAGGGTTTACGTGTTGGGCAAACTGTGGTGGCGTTGCAGGATAAATTTTCTGGTCTTGAAGATTATGTGTATTTATACGCCGGCAAAATGTATTTGAATACTAAATTGCCGATTTTGGACGAATATTCCTGCAAAATCTATATTGAAAATTTGGCGTCTGATGCGGACAGGGATGTTTTTAACAAAGCCTTGGTTCGCGAATGCCTGCGTCGCAATATAAATGTCAGTCAGTTTGGATGGGAGAATTTGTTTAATATGTCTTTGTGGGACAGATTCGGTCGATTAGTGATAAAACAAAGATAATAATTTGCATGTTGAATTTTATTTTGGTATTATAATCCCTGAAGAAAACAGGAATAAAAAATGCAAAATAAATTATTTGATGAATTAGAAGCCAGAGGTTTTATAAATCAATGTTCTAATATGGATGCTGTGCGGGATTTGCTGAATAACGGCAAAATGACGGTGTATTTAGGCTCTGACCCGACGGCGGATTCGTTGCATGTTGGGCATTTGGTGCCGGTTATGATGATGCGCTGGTTGCAAAAATATGGACACAAGCCATTGATGTTGGTCGGTGGGGCAACCGGTCGAATTGGTGACCCATCTGGGCGTGATACTGGTCGTCCGATGATGTCGGAAGAAGTTTTATCTAAAAATATCGCCGGATTGAAAAAATCTTATTCTAAATTTTTGAATTTTGGACCGGGTGAATCAGATGCTTTGATGGTGGATAATTACGATTGGATGAAAAATTATTCCCATATGGATTTTTTGGCACAATATGGAACAGATTTCACTGTGCCACGTATGTTGACGATGGAAAGTGTTAAAAAGCGTCTGGAAAATGGTATGACATTTTTGGAATTTAATTATATGACGTTCCAGGCGGTGGATTTCTTGACACTGTATCGTGAACATAATTGTACAATGCAACTTTGCGGTGCAGACCAATGGGGTAATGCGATTATGGGTGTTGAATTGATACGCAAAAAATGTGGTAAAGAAGTTTTTGTGTTGTCCACTTCGTTGATAACCGATGCAAATGGAAACAAGATTGGAAAATCTGCGGGGAATGCGGTATGGGTTAACGAAGACAAAACAACCCCATATGAATATTATCAATATTTCCGTAATACACCAGATGATTTGGTTGAAAAGTTTTTGAAAATATTTACTGAAATCCCGTTGGAAGAAATCAAAGAATTATCGGCTAAGCAGGGTGCAGAATTAAACGAAGTCAAAAAACGTTTAGCATTTGAAGCGACTGAAATCGCGCATGGACGTGAAGCGGCGGTGGCGGCAGAATCTGCGGCGGTGGCGTTGTTCGGGGGCGGTGGAAATTCTGAAAACGTGCCACAATATGATTTGAAAATGAATGCGCCAATGGGAATTTTGGACTTTTTGGTTGCGGTTAAATTGTTTGATTCTAAATCCGAAGCGCGCCGTATGGTGGAACAGGGCGGAATCCAAATCGATGGCACGAAAATTACTGACAAAGATTACATTGTTGAACCGCACGAATCAATCATGGTGCAACGCGGCAAGAAAGTCTTTTTGAAAGTGAATACAGCAAAATAGGCGTGCAGGTTTAAAAAAATTTGCAATTGGTCTGTTTTTGATATAAAATCGGCAACATGCGCCCATGGCTCAATTGGATAGAGCAATTGCCTTCTAAGCAATAGGTTGCAGGTTCGAGTCCTGCTGGGCGCGCCAGAATCAAAACACCGCTTCTGCGGTGTTTTTTGTTTCTTATTATTGCAACACGGGTGCAGAATCTTTTGGCCGTTTCGAGAATAAAATTCTCCCCCGGTGGGGGAGAATTTAACCACACCCCGTTCCATCTCTGCAGAGGCAGAGCCGTGACCCCACCTCTGTAGAGGGGGACTGGGTCGCGCGCGGGGCGAATTACAAAAAACCACCGGAAAACATCTATCAGGCGGTTGGAGGTTGAAGACAATTCAGTATTAGAAATTGCGCAGTTTATTTTGCAACGACAAAACGCCGGCATTATTCACATGCCCTCCAACCAAATTTGATTGGAGATATTTAACGTCCGCAAAAAAACATTCGGCAGTTAAATCTTTTTTATAAAATTATTTGACAAATTAAAATCATTGTCTATAATAGAAACAACAAAACAAAGGATTTGATATGAATAAATCTCAAAAAATGAAAGCAGCGGCCCGCAAAAATCGCAAAAAGACTTTTTGGGGCGTGGTTAAAAATATTATTTTGTTCCCATGGCGCATAATCAAAGCAATCTGGCGTTTGATTGTTCGTATTTGTCGCGCGTTCTGGAATTGGTTGAAATCTATCAATGTTGTCGGAATGATAAATCTGACTTTGTTAGTTGCGATTATCGTTTTGTTCGCGTGTTTGATTTCTAATGTTGTTTGTTGCAATAAATCTGTTCGTGTTGCCAACAAAAACGGCAATGTCGTTGTGACAAACGATTCGTATGTTTCGCAAAAACGCACTGATAATCGTAAAGTTGTTAATCGCGAAAATACAAAAACTGTTTTGCCAGTTAAAGTCGATAATCAATCAGGTATCACACCAAAAATCAAAGTAGTTGGTGTTAAAAAGCCTGTCGTTGATGAAAATTTGTCGAAACCTGCAAGCGAATTGCCAAAACAAAATTTGTATGGCGATGTTATTGTTGATATGTATCCGGGGGCACCTGTGTTGTCAAACGGTGTGAATATCAATGGTAATTTGTTCGTGCAAAATATGCGCAAATATACTTTGCCATGCGATGCCAAAATCAGTGGACATTTGTATGTTCGCAATGTTCAAAAATTGGTGTTTTGTGGACCGTTTGAAGTTCGTGGAAATATATATGTGACACGTCAATCGTCTTTTGGTCCAATTCCACGCAGTGCGTATGTTGGTGGTCAATTGATGATGTAAATATTTCATGAAAATATGTAAAAGCCCTGTGCCATGAATAATCATGGCACTTTTTTATTTCTTTATTTTTTATTTTTGTGTTATAATATCGGGGCAGGGATAAAAACAAAAGGAAAAAAGATGACTTTCTTTGAAAAACTGGGACGTGTATTTATGAAAAATATCGTCTGGACTGTGGTTTTGATTGTTGCATTCATTTTTTTCTTGTATTTTGCCAAGGGTGATTTGATTGGCGGAATATTGACTGCTGTGTCTGCGTTGGTTGTGTATGTAGCCGTCGTGGTTTTGTATCAAGAATACAAAAAAATGTTCCCGGCGAAAAAGCCTGTTGCAAAAAAAGCAGTGAAAAGAAAATAAACAATCGAAAACAAATAAAAAAAATCCCCAATCGGGGATTTTTTATTTTCTATTTTTTATTATTATTTCTTAGATTGATTTACCGTATCAACCGGCGCGTCTGTTTCGATTGAATCAGATGTGGTGGCCGGTGCAGACTCTTCAATTGGCGTTGGATTTAATTCTTGGCGGATATCAGATTGTCCAGAATTAGAAACGTTAGTTTTTGCGACAACCAATGACAACATCGCGCACAAAACAAAAAATATAGTTGCCAACCATGCGGTTGTTTTTGTTAAGAAATTGCCCGCTGCCGATCCGGTCAATACGCCACCAAACATTGATGCCGCCGCAGAACCAGACATGCCGGAACCCTCTGATTTTTGCAACAATATCAGGCAAGTCATCAAAACCGCCACGATAACCAATAATGTTAATAATATCGAAAACATATTTTGTTCCTTTGGTTTATTATTTTATGCGATTGTAGCGGGCGCGCGCTTAAATTGCAAGGCTTTTTAATAATTTTTCCGCGGCGTCCAGGCTGGCCTTTTTCTTTGATGAACCAATCCCGCTTGCAGATTTGCCCATCGCGGTCACTGTCGCGGTAAATTCAGGGTTATGTGATGCGCCGGTCGGTTTTCCATATTCATATACGGGCAGTGCGCCGTTGTCCTGTTTTTGAACGTATTCTTGCAGTTTTGTTTTTGGGTCTTTGGGGGCAAATGTTTCTGCGGCCGCCAATTCGCGCCAGATACTGAAAATCACATCGCGCGCAGTTGGAAAACCTGATTCCATAAAGATTGCGCCCAAAACAGCCTCCATTGCGTTGGCCAAAATGTGATTGATTTTTCCACCGGTCATGTGTCCATGGTGCAATTCGCGTTCCAATTCTATTTTGCGTGCTACCATTGCCAAAGTGCCGGTTGAAACCAACGTTGCATGCCGGCGCGCCAAGTCGCCTTCGGCTTCGTTTGGATACATTTCATACAGCATTTCTGCCACAGATAATCCCAATACGCGATCGCCTATGAATTCCAAGCGTTCGTTGTTATGTTTGGCGTCAACACCACTTTGGGTCAATGCCAATTCCAATAATTTTTCATTTTTAAAAGTGTAATCTATTTTCATCAGTGTTTTTTTCCCATTCCAAATCGGTTCCAGCGCATTTTGTTGCCCCAATTCCAGACGGCTAACATAGGCGCATAATAATTATGCGAATACCATATAAACCATACGTTGCCCAACACATTGTCGCGTGGGACGTATGATACAGATTCTACACGACTGTCTGCACTGTTGTCGCGGTTGTCGCCCATGAAAAAGAAATGTTTTTCTGGGACGGTGAATTCAGCCGTATCATCCAAAGGTGCGTTATCTGCAACCTCTATAATGCTGTGTTCTACGCCATTCGGCAAGACCTCTGTATATTCAGTGGCGAAATAAACACTGCATTCATATGGATTTGTTTGGCAGATTTTATCGCTTTTGTATTCAATTGTGTAATTAAAAGGTGCAGGTTCATTATCAACCCAAATTGTATTGCCTTTGATTGAAATATTGTCTTTGTAATAACCGACACTGCGCATCGATTTAGGCAAATTTGCAACGATATAAGGACGCGGATTTTTGCGTTCTACGATTTTATCATTTATATATAACCGACCGCCTTTCATCTGGATTTTATCACCCGGTGTACCAATCAGTCGTTTTACGTAATCTATGGTCGCGTTTGGTTTGCGAAATACGATTATGTCGCCAACAACTGGTTCTTTTGGTGCCCAAAAACGTCCGTCCCATAAATTCCAAGACCCAAACGGGAACGAATATCGCGAATACCCATACGCCCATTTTTGCACAAATATATGGTCACCCACGTGCAAAGACGGTATCATCGAACCAGACGGGATGTTAAACGGTTCCAGTAAAAAACTGCGAAAAATAATCGCAATTAAACCACCATAAAATATAGTATCAAACCATTCACGTGCGACATTATGTTTTTTTAACGGCATTGGTATAAATCCTTTTTTCTTCTTTCTTTGTTGGGTATTTTATAACTTGAAAACGCCCAGTGCAAGTTTATAATAGGGTTTATGATAAATTTAAATTCACTTATTTTTAATGGGACAGATGTCACGAAGATAGATGTCCAAATTCAGTTGTCGCCGGGATTCGCAAAGCCTGAATTTCATATTATTGGGTTGGCGGACAGGGCGGTCAAAGAATCTGCAGAAAGAATAACAAATGCGATGGCGGCGTTGAATTTGTCTTTGCCGACACAAAAATTGACTGTGAATTTGTCACCCGCCGATATAGAAAAAACTGGGTCGCATTTTGATTTGCCTATATTATGTGGGATTTTGTGTGCGATGGGCATATTGCCAGAGGCCGAATTATCAAAATATGTTATTATTGGCGAAATCGGTTTGGACGGCGCGGTTGTTAAAACTGGCGGGGTTTTGGCGGCCAGTGTTTGGGCGAACAATAATAATCTTGGGATAATTTGTCCGGGTGTCCAGGGTTCCGAAGCGCGCTGGGCAGGCCATACAAATATATTAGCCCCCAATCATATCTTGGATTTGATAAATCATTTCCAAGGAACACAAATTTTACCGTTGCCACCAGTTGCGAATCCAACAGAATCCCGAACGCGCATTGGTGATTTATCGGAAGTTCATGGCCAAGAAGCCGCAAAACGTGCGCTGGAAATTGCGGCTGCGGGTGGACATGCGATGTTGATGGTTGGACCACCGGGGTCTGGGAAAACTATGTTAGCGTCACGATTGCCGACTATTTTGCCAAATATGACACCGAACGAGATATTGGAAACATCTGTTATTTATTCGATTGCTGGAAAATTAGATAATCAGTCGTTGATTTCGAATCGCCCATTCCGCAGTGTTCATCACACCGCCAGTCCGGTTGCGTTGGCGGGTGGGGGCTCTGATGCGAGGCCAGGTGAAATATCTTTGGCACATAATGGGGTTTTATTTTTAGACGAATTGCCTGAATTTAATCGCGCGACATTGGAAATTTTGCGCCAGCCGATGGAATCTGGAAAAATAGTCATATCGCGCGCAAAACGTAATGCAACGTATCCTGCTCATTTTCAATTGATTGCTGCGATGAATCCGTGTCCGTGTGGGCATTTGGGAAATGCTGCATTGTCTTGTTCGCGTGCGCCCCGTTGCGCCGAAGCATACCAGAATAAAATATCGGGTCCATTATTGGACAGAATAGATTTACACGTTGATGTTGACGCGGTTAATCCATGGGAAATGAAAAATAATGATGATGCACCGGCTGAATCCAGCGCAACGGTTCGCGAGCGTGTTATCAAGGCGCGTCAAAAACAAATATCCCGCCAAGGATATATGAACGCCTTATTGGACGGTGCAGATTTGGATAAATATGTTGTATTGAATGAAGAATTGACCAATTTTTTGAATACCGCCGCAGAGAAAATGTCTATGTCGGCGCGTGGATATAATCGCGTGAAAAAGATAGCGCGCACAATTGCCGATTTGCGTGGCAATGATAATATAACGATGTCTGATATAGCAGAGGCATTATCTTATCGTCCGATAAATCGCGGAAAATACGGTGCAAAACATTAAGTAGGTGTCCCGGGAAAAAACGGGAATTGTTTCCAATAGGTCCATGTTATTTTTAATGGTAAAATTTTCATTAAATGACCAAAGGAGTCAAAAATGGGAATTTTAAAATTTGTTTTCGCTGTATTTATATCTTTCATTCCAGGATTGTTGGGGATGATGATTTCTCCAATCGCGTCTGGGAAAAATACATGGTATGGAACGCTGAATCATTCTGTGTTGACGCCGGCGGGTTGGGTGTTCAGTGTCATTTGGACTGTGTTATATTTTTTAATAGGTGTTGCTTTGTTTTTAATTATGCAAAATTCAAATGGTGCACCGCGTCGTGATATTACAAACGCTTATATTTTATTTGTGATAAATCTGGTGTTGAATACAGCTTGGTCTTTTGTGTTTTTCGGTGCACATTCGCCAGAATATGCGCTGGTCGTGCTGATGTTTTTAATTATCGTTGCTATATTCATGGCGCGCGCGTTTTTCCGCGTATCTGTTCCGGCATGTTGGTTGGTTGTGCCATACATAATTTGGTTGATGTTCGCGTTTTATCTTAATGGTGTAATAATGTATTTGAATTAAATTTTAATATTTTAATTCTTTGAAATCTGCGTCGCCCATGTTCAGAGTTTTTAATCCCAATTCTTCGATATAATCAGAAGAAGAATTCGGGTGTTCCAACAAATAGATATGCCGTTGAATGGTTTCTAGTTCTTGTTTGGCGACGGATAATTCTTTTCTTTCGTGATTCAAATGCCATGCGTTGACAATGAAACTTTGCAGGTTTTTTTCACCGTAAAACAAACGGACAAAGAAAAACACAGATAAAATCATCAGGCATAAACCGATTTTACCGCGTGGGCCTTCGACCCAAGCCCTTTTTGCAAACGCAAAGAAATTTTTGATTTTTTCTTTCATGGCGTCTATTATATCACAAATGTTTAACAATAATCAAATTTTTGCTGCACCTATGGCGGGAATAACAGATAGACCTTTTCGCCAGATGGTTCGTATGTTTGCGCCCGATGTGTCTTTGGTGACTGAAATGATATCGTGTCATTCGTTGGTGGGTGGGCATAAAAATTGTATTCGTAATTTTGATAAATATGATGACGAAGGCAACATTGGTGCGCAAATTTTTGGTGCGGAACCCGATTTAATGGGGACGGCTGCTAAAATTTTAGAGGATTCAGGCGCAAAATGGATTGATATAAATATGGGCTGTCCAGTGCCAAAGGTTGCAACGCGGGCGGGCGCAGGGGCTTTTTTGATGAAAGACCATGCGTTGGCGGGACGGATAATAGAAGCATGCGTGAAATCTGTTCAAATTCCTGTATCAATTAAAACACGATTGGGTTGGGATGAAAATCACAAAGATTGGATTGATTTAGTTCGTGTGGCGGCTGAATCCGGTGCGTCTTTTGTTGCGTTGCATGGTCGAACGCGGGCGGCAGGATATGTTGGGGCGGCAAATTTGCCGGAAATTAACGGATTACCGTTGCCGATAATTGCAAATGGCGATTTGGCAAATGTTGCTGATTTATTACGTGTTGAAAATTTAGGGTATTCGGGGGCGATGATTGGTCGCGCAATGTTGGGCAAACCCTGGATTTTGGGACAAATGTCTGGTCAATGTGATGCGCCGAAAAACATTGGCAACGTTGTTTTAAGACATTTGGATTTGATGATTGATTATTATGGGGCAAAAACAGCAATACCTATGTTTCGCAAACATGCAGCGTGGTATTCGACAGGAATGCCAAATTCCGCACAATTTCGGATAAAAATCAATCAAATTATGGACGAACAAGAAATTAAAAAAATTATAAAAGAATTTTGGTCACTTGGTTGACAATCGGGGTATTCTATCATAACATATTGCAGACAAAGGATTTTATTATGGACGAAAAGCAAGAAGTTTTTACATCAAATACTGAAATGACTGCTGGTGAAATGTTGCATAATGCACGCACTACGGGGCGCAGAAAGCGCGAAATTCCAACAATTGCTAAATTATTGTGTATTCGCGAAGAATTTTTAGAGGCTTTGGAATCTGGTAATTATCGTGTTATTCCCGAAGATGTTTATATTTTGGGTTTTGCGCGCAGTTATGCGGTGGAATTGGGATTAAATCCAGATGAAGTCATTGAAAAATTAAAACGTGAATTGGGAATTGCCGCTGAAGAAAAAGAAGTTGTAGAACCAGAAGTAAAAAAAGAAACTCCGAAAATCAAGTTTAACAAAGAATTTTTTGTAAAATATTTCAAAATCGCTTGGAATTATGTGAAAAAACATTGGATTTGGTTCGCCAGTGGTTTTGCCCTTGTTGTCGTTGCCGTTGTGTTGTTGATTGTTTTGTTGGGGGGCGATAAACCCGCGCAAGAAAATGTAGAAGCGACCGCGAATGAAACCTTGGTTGTTGCGACGACGACGGTGGTTGCACCTGATTTCAGATTTCCTGTGCGTGAAAAATTCAACGAAAAATCCATTAAAGAATCACGCGTAGTTTTGCAGGCTGAAAAAGAATCGTGGGTTAAAGTAGAAGATGCACGTGGTAATACCGTATTTTCGCGGGTTTTGGTGCCGGGCGATGTTTATTATATGCCTTTGTCTGATAAATTTAAGGGGACATTTGGTAATGCCGGCGGTATAGATGTTTGGGTTGACGGGCAATTAGTAAAAAAGGTTGGACCTGCAAATACCCGTAAAACCGGTTTTTCTATGGCACCTGATGCGTTGAAAGCAGCTGGTTTAGCGGATTAGAGTTTTATTCTGGGTCCGACCAATTGAATTTTTGATTATTTTAACTATATCATAGTCACTATGAACGGATTTATAAAAATTCGCGGTGCACGCGAAAATAATCTTAAGAATGTTGATTTAGACCTGCCTAAAAACAAATTGGTTGTTTTGACGGGGGTGTCGGGGTCTGGAAAATCTTCGCTGGCGTTCAACACTATTTATGCCGAAGGTCAACGTCGTTATGTTGAATCTTTGTCTTCGTATGCGCGGCAATTTTTGGATATGCAAAAAAAACCGGATGTCGATTTAATAGAAGGTTTATCCCCAGCAATTTCAATTGAACAAAAAACTACTTCGAAAAATCCGCGGTCGACTGTTGGGACTGTGACGGAGATATATGATTATCTGCGTTTGTTGTGGGCGCGTATTGGTGTGCCGTATTCGCCGGTGACGGGATTGCCTATTAAATCCCAGACGATTTCAGAAATGGTCGATTGGACTTTGAAAATTCCGCGTGGTGTTAAATTTTTCATAATGGCGCCAATGGTGCGTGACAGAAAAGGCGAATACAAGAAAGAATTGGCTTTCTTGGTTAAACAAGGATACCAGCGTGCAATTATTGACGGCGATTTGTATGATTTGTCGTCTGTGCCACCGTTGGATAAAAACAAAAAACATAATATTTTCGTGATTATCGACCGCGTTTCTGTGCCTGATGAAGAATTGTCTGGGGACGCGGCGGATGAATTTCGTTCGCGTTTGTATTCTTCTTTTGAAGCGTCTCTGCGTTTGGTTCCCGGTTCAGTCATCGTTCGTCGTTTGGACACAAATACAGATTCTTTGTATTCCCAAGAATATGCATGTCCGGTGTCTGGATTTACTGTGCCAAAAATTGAACCGCGATTGTTTTCTTTTAATGCGCCATTGGGTGCGTGCAGTGAATGTGATGGTTTAGGGGTGCAATTAAATGTTTCACCGGATTTAGTTATTCCTGATCCGTCAAAATCTATATTGGGTGGCGCGATTGCACCATGGTCGCGTGGTGGCATGTTAAGTCAATATGAAAACGTCATGGACGCGTTGCATAAAAAATATAAAATACCTTTGTCAAAGCCTTGGCATACTCTGTCCCAATCGGACAAAGATATCGTTTTGTACGGCACTGGCGATGAAGAAATAAAAATAAATTGGAATGGTTATGTTTATGAAAAACCATACGAAGGCGTAATTCCAAATCTGGAACGTCGATTGCGCGAATCTGATTCTGAATCTACGCGGAATGAATTATCAAAATACCAGACCGAAATATTATGTCCTGCGTGTCATGGAAAACGTTTGAATATCCAAGCTTTGTGCATAAAAATAAATAATTGCGATATTATGGACGTGTGTGATATGTCTGTGGATGATTCTTTGAAATGGTTTATGGATTTACCTCAATTTTTAAGTGACAAAGAAAACGAAATCGCATCGATTATATTGCGCGAAATTACATCGCGATTGTATTTTCTGAAAAATGTAGGATTGGGGTATTTAACTTTGTCCCGTATGGCGGGGACACTGTCAGGGGGCGAAGCGCAACGTATTCGTTTGGCCTCGCAAATCGGCAGTGGTTTATCTGGGGTGTTATATGTTCTGGACGAACCATCGATTGGATTGCATCAAAGTGATAATGATAAATTGATTGATACTTTGAAAATGTTGCGTGACAAAGATAACACTGTGATTGTGGTTGAACACGACGAAGACATGATGCGGGCGGCTGATTATTTGGTTGATATTGGTCGTGGTGCGGGCATAAATGGTGGAAATGTTGTGTCGTGTGGAACCCCGGACCAGGTTATCCAAGACCCTGAATCTTTGACCGGACAATATTTGTCGGCCAAACGCAAAATAGACGTTCCAAAAAAACGACGCGTGGGCAGTGGTGAATTTATATGTGTCCAAGGCGCACGGTCGAATAATTTGAAAAATATCAACGTTGATTTTCCATTGGGTAAATTTATCGCTTTGACGGGTGTGTCAGGTTCTGGTAAATCTACATTGTTATTGAACACATTGTACCCCGCGATTATGCGTGTGCTGTATAATTCAAAAATAGATGTTGGTGCACATGATATTATTACGGGTATAGAAAACATAGACAAAGTTGTCGATATTGACCAATCCCCGATTGGACGCAGTCCGCGCAGTAATCCTGCCACTTATGTCGGTGTGTTTAATAACATTCGTGATTTTTATGCATCACTGCCAGAAGCCAAAACCCGCGGATACGATGCCGGTCGTTTTTCTTTTAATGTCAAAGGTGGCCGTTGCGAAGCCTGTCAGGGTGATGGCCAAATCAAAATAGAAATGAATTTTTTGGCTGATATTTATGTCGAATGTGATAAATGTCATGGACAACGATATAATGCTGAAACATTGGCTGTAAAATACAAAGGTAAATCTATTGCTGATGTATTGAACATGACGGTCGAAGAAGCATACAGATTTTTTATAAATGTCCCGCAAATTGCACGAAAATTGGAATTATTAAAACGCGTTGGTTTGGATTATATAAAATTGGGACAAAGTTCGCTGGATTTGTCAGGTGGCGAAGCGCAACGTATTAAATTATCCAAAGAATTGGCTGCACGCAGTACCGGCCAGACTATATACATATTGGATGAACCGACAACCGGTTTGCATTTCGAAGATATAAAATTGTTGCTGTCTGTGTTGCAGGAATTGGTTGACCAAGGCAACACAGTGATAGTCATAGAACATAATTTGGAGGTTATTAAAACCGCCGATTGGGTGATAGATTTAGGCCCCAACGGTGGGGCAGGTGGCGGTCAAATTATCGCGGTTGGAACACCTGAAGAAATTGCGGAAAATCCAGAATCTTTGACCGGAAAATATTTGAAAAAGTATCTGGACAAACCGAAAAAAAGGCAATAACATAGCAAAGACAACAAAAGACATAAGAAAAAAGGAGTAAAAAATGTTTGGTTTCGGAAAAAAGAAAGCAAATTCAGAGATTGAAACCCCAGAAGAAGAAACTGTGAAAATGCCTTCTGGAATGAAAGCGACCGCAGAACGTATGATGTCTGGGCAATTTGACATGAATGATATGTTGGCGCAATTAAAACAAATTAAAAAGATGAGTAATTTCAGTGGGTTGTTGAAAATGGTGCCGGGTATGAAAGATGCTGTGAACGCGATGAAAGAAAAAATCGCAGACGGCAGTGTTGATGCACAAATCAAAATTTTGGAAGCAATGACTGCCACTGAACGTGCAGACCCAGAACGTATTTTTGCAAATGCCAAAGCACGCATTGCTGAAACGGCAGGTTGCACCGTTCGTGAAGTGGAACACATTATCAAACAATATCTGAAAATGAAACAACAAATGGCTATGATTCAAAAGATGGGCGGAATGGAAGCTGTTATGAAACGTATGCAAGGTGGTGCGCCAACTGGTGATAAATAACAGGGTGAATAAAAATGATAACAAATAAAGAATGTGTTCCAATCGCGATTGTCAGCAGTGTGCCGGTTTATTCTGGCGAGTCCAAAGATGGTTTAATCAAATCTGAATATTGGTCCGTTGTTGTAGATTTTGCGGGGGGTGGTGTTCCTGAGATGTTTGTTTGGGGTGGACACGTTCATGAATCTCGTCCTGTGTATAAAACTGAAAAATTATATTCTGGTCGATATCCAATTGTGACGCGTGTGGAATATCGTTTCCCACATGGTGTATTAAGAAATACATACAAAAATGTTTGCAGATTTACATACGGAATTGAAGCACAGGCAACCCAAGAAGCTTTGAAAAGTCGACTTTTGCCATTGAATATTGATCAGCGCGGATATGTCTCTTATCCGTATGGACAAGATGGTTATGTTGCGGTCTGGAAAATGGTTGTTCGGTTCAAAGGTGATATCCGCAGTTTATTCAATCAATCTGTCGTTGAACAAAATATTTTGACACCACGTGGGGGTGAATGTATTAAACGTAAATATGATGTCAATAATGACCAGACATCTATGACATACGAATTCCAAGATACAGTCTTTGGCATCGGTCAATTTCGTGCGAAAAGATTTGAAAAACAACTTGAAGCATTAAGAAACAAAAACAAACAATTGGTTGCGTTGAATCAAGTGGGGCCTGTCAGATAATAAAAAGGTTTGGACGATGATGAAAATAAAAATAGCGGAACCTGTCTCTGTTGAACTTTGTGAATATGCTCAGGACGCAAATGGGCTGTATATGTCGGTGGCGACAGTGAAGTTGTGTGTAAATGGTGATTGTGTGTCAAAGAGTTATCAAGGCAATCGTATAGAAAGTTTGAATCCGCCTGTCACTTGGGGTGGTGTTTTTCATTCTGTAAATTATTGTCCGGATACCAATACTACAACGATTGAATATAGGTTTGAACCCCATAATTGCATACTGAATTACAGAACGCATGCACGATTGTTTGCAACCAGAATGCAAAGACGGATAAACAGGAACCAAATTAAAGATTTCAAGGCAGAAATTGCAAAGAAAGCAAATGAAAATATTAAATAAAAAAATTGCCGGGCATAAATCTTCGGTTGCGTGGCTTCAGCGTCAGGCATCTGACCCCTATGTTGCGCGTGCACAAAAAGATGGTTATCGGGCGCGTGCGGCGTATAAAATTATCGAAATAAACGAAAAATATCATTTTTTCAAAAATGGTCAGGTGGTGGTTGACCTGGGCGCTGCGCCGGGATCGTGGTCTCAATATGTCGCACGTGAATTTCCAAAATCCAAGATTTTTGCGATGGATTTGTTGGAAATCAAACCGATAAATGGTGTTGAATTTTATCAGGGGGATTTTACAACGGATGAAGCCTTGACATGGCTTGAAGAAAAATTAAATCTGACCGATGTGTCGGGTGGAACGGTTGACGTTGTGATGTCTGATATGGCGCCAAATACAGTGGGACATAAAAAAACAGATCATTTGCGCCAAATGGTGTTGTTGGAATATGCGTTTGATTTTGCTTTGCGTGCGTTAAAGGTTGGCGGAACGTTTGTTGCAAAATCTTTCACTGGTGGCACTACGAATGAATTATTAAAACAAATTAAAGAACATTTTGACGATGTGCATCATATTAAACCGCCGTCTTCACGCAAAGACAGTGTAGAAATGTTTATCGTCGCAACTGGTTTTCGGGGGTAATTAGAAATGGAAAGATTTGTTCTTAAAGCGGGTGGTTCGGTATTATCTGATATACAAGCGTATGACAAAGTTGCGCATGTTGTGCAAAATTTGTATCTTAATCCGGATTATAAATTGTTGGGTGTTGTTGTGTCTGCGATGGGCAAAACAACAGATAAATTGGAAGCAATGGCGCGCGATGTTTGTCCTGATGGGGTTTTTCGTGGTGGGCGGGATGCTGAGCGTGAAACTGCTGCGTTGGTGGCAACGGGCGAAATACAATCTGCCGCTTTGTTGGCAAAGCGTTTGAATGGGCTTGGTATTGTGCAAAGTTATAATGCGTTCCAGGCGCAGATTTATACCGATGATAATTTTTGCAATGCAAAAATAAAGTCTATTGGCAATGTGTTGCCAAATGCTGTTTCTGCGGGGATTTTGCCGATTATCGCTGGGTTCCAAGGAATAACCAAAGATGGCGATTTCACAATACTTTCTCGCGAAGGTTCTGATATTACGGCAATAGAGTGTGCTTTGAAATTACATGCGGATTTTTGTTGGTTTTTCAAAGATGGTGGCAGGATTTATGATAAAAATCCAAATAAATATACCGATGCCAAAGCGTTGGATTTTATCACATATCAAGAAATGTTAAATATTATTGATTCAAGACCAAATCAAGTTTTACATCGGGAATGTGTAAAACGCGCCAAAGAAGAAGAGATGCCTTTGCGTGTTTCAAGTATGCATGATCTGAAAAACTGTACATGGATTGGTTCATCGCGTTGGTGGGATAGCAGAAATAAACACAGATAATCTTTATTTAAAACTTTCTGCCGCGGTGCGTGCCAATTCATCAACGCGTTCGTTGAATTCTTCGCCATTATGCCCGCGCACCCATACCCAGTGAATTTTTATGCTGGATGCCAATTCGTCCAGTTTTTTCCATAATTCTTGGTTTTTTACAGGTCTTTTGTCTGCAGTTTTCCAATTATTTTTTTTCCACTTAACAATCCATTTTTCCATGCCGTTTTTTACGTATTGGCTGTCGGTGTGAATTTCAAGTTCATTATGTTTTCGCGCGGCGGTCAAAGCGCGTATAACAGCAGTCAATTCCATTTGGTTATTCGTTGTCATTTTTTCGCCGCCACAACGTTCAGCGCAATTTTTGCCATCTGTCGCGATAAAGCCCCAACCACCGGGGCCTGGGTTGCCCAAACAACTGCCATCTGTCCAAATTTTTATCATTTTAATAATGTCCTTTTTGTGATATAATATCATAAAATGAAGTTTAATGCCAAACAATTACAACAAATGTCAAATGCTGCGCGTGCCGGCGCGCTGGGTGCGATTTTGTCTGCACACAGTGGACATGTTGGGATAGTTCTTGATGCGGCGGAAATGGTGACGTGTGTGTTTGCTAATCATTTTCGACGTGGTTTTGACCGGTTTGTGTTATCTGCGGGACATGGCAGTGCGTTGTTGTATTCAGTATTAAAATTATCGGGCTATAACATTCATGATTTGAATAAATTCAGACAACTGCATGGATTGCCGGGGCATCCTGAGATCGGGGTTGATGGGGTTGATGCAACGACCGGGCCGTTGGGCCAGGGCGCGGGTAATGCGGTTGGGTTGGCGTTGTCTCAAAAAATTCGTGGGATAAATGCGCGGACTTATTGTGTTGTGTCGGACGGCGATTTGATGGAAGGTGTTACTTTCGAATCGTTCGCGTTTGCCGGGCGTATGAATTTAAATAATCTGATTGTGCTGTGGGACGATAATGGTTTATCTATTGATGGTGTGGCGCAAACAGATGTTGATATAAATGCACGTATGCGTGCGATGGGATGGACGGTGATGTCTGTTCGTGGCGATGATGTTATGTCGTTGGACGGCGCGTTGGATCGCGCAGATAAATCAGGACGACCTGTGTTTATTCAATGCAAAAATGTGTTGGGACGTGGGTCATCGTTGAAAAACAATGCACGTGCGCATGGATTCGCATTGTCTGATACGGAAATGTTAAATTTGATTGCTAAAAATGCTACGGTCGAAGGCACGGGGTTATGGAACGTTGTGGCATCGCGTCCGAACGGGGAAACGTGTCCTTTGGTTGCTGTGTTGCCGCGTGTGAAAATTCCGAAGACGCCTGAAAAAATATCAACACGTGAATTGTCTGGAATTTATTTAGATTTGATAATGGATGCAGGTGTAGATTTAATAACTGGGTCGGCAGATTTAGCAGATAATACGCGGGTCAAGACCGCACATTCGCGCGATATTACATCGAAAGATTTTACAGGCAATTATATAAATTATGGTGTTCGCGAACATGGTATGGCGGCAATAATGAATGGTATGGCGGTTGGCGGATTGCGACCTGTGGGATCTACGTTTTTGGTGTTCAGTGATTATATGCGACCGGCAATTCGAATTGCTGCGTTGTCGCAGTTGCCAGTGATATATGTTTTTTCGCATGACAGTATTTGTGTCGGTGAAGACGGTCCAACGCATCAACCAATTGAACAATTGCCGTCTTTGCGTATGATTCCGAATTTGCGGGTTTATAGACCATGTAATATGGTAGAGGTCGCATACACTTGGAATGCGGTGGTTGGTGATATGATGCATCCGTCGGCAATTATTTTATCGCGACAAAAATTTAAGCAAATATCGACACCGCGTGATTCAGATGTATCGCGTGGCGGATACGTGATTTATCCTGCTAAATCAGGACGCGCAAAATCGACTATCGTTGCAACGGGCTCAGAGGTTCCATTGGCGGTTGAAATTGCATCGCGGTTCAGAAATGTCCAGGTTGTATCTATGTTAAATTTGGAAATATTTCGGGAACAAGATGTGCAATATAAAAATAAAATCCTGCGTGGGTGTGTGGTGGCTATTGAAGCAGCCGCGCCCGGTGCCTGGTTTGAAATCGCAGATGCGGTCATAGGTGTCGATAAATTTGGTGCGTCTGGTGATGCGAACAGTGTTTATCGCGAATATGGTTTTGATGTTGATAAAATAATTGCTGAAATAAAAAATTATATCAAATAATATATCTGTCATAATGTCATCAAATGAAGTTTTTGTTTTGTCAAACGGTGAATCTGTGCCAGTTGTGATTGAAACACGATGTGGGGCGCGTAATGTGACTTTGCGTCCAAAGATTACACCGTGTTTTGAAATTCATATATCGAAACCTTTCATGACATCGAATGCGTTCGTGATGAAGTTTTTGGAATCTAAGCGTAAATGGATTGAAAAAATTTTTGCGAATGCGCCCCGAAAAGAATGTCTGCGCCCCGGTGTAGTAATCGAATTTTTGGGACGGTCGGTTCAAATAGTGCATGATGCGAATATGCGTGGTAATAAATATTTGGATTCAGATAAAACAACGCTTTGCATCGGGGGGGGGGCGGATATGTTTGAACGGCGTGCGCGTGATTTTATCAAAGCAGAATTTTTAGCGGCGGCGAAAGAAATCATTCGCACTGTGCCACGCGAATTGTGGCCGTCGCGGGTCAGTTTGCGTGATACTACATCGCGTTGGGGGTCGTGTTCTTCGAATGGGCATATATCGCTGTCGTGGCGATTGGCGTTTGCGCCATATGACGTTATGCGATACGTAATCATGCACGAATTGGCACATCGTAAACATATGAATCATTCAGACGAATTTTGGGCTTTGGTGGGGCAGCTGTATGGATTTGGTGTGGCGCGTGCGAAGAGGTGGTTGACACAAAACGGCACAACATTGCATAAATATTTTTGAAAAAACACTTTTATTAAACGAATGTTTGTGATAGAATTTATCCGAAAGGTTATATAAAAAAGGAAAGAGAATATGAAAAAAATCGTATTTTTGTCGTTGGTTGTTGGGTTGTTCTTTGTGGAGAGTGCGTTTGCAAAGGGGTGTATAATAGAAAATTGTCGTGGTAAGGGGAATGATTGTCTGGGGGCGTATGATTTTGAGATTAAGGCCCCGAATAGCCAGTCTGAGGCGTATATTTGTGAACGAGGTCGTTGTGATGATGGGACTGTGATTTTATCGCCAGATTTAGAAAAAGCTTTCATTTGCGAAATCGCAAAAGGTTGGAATAATGTTGCTGGTTTTGGTGATGATAAATGGTCTTCCTATATAGATAAAATAAACTGGTGTAGTGATACTCAGATAAGAATGTTAAATAGAAAAGATATACATGGTAAATGGCTTATTAAAGACAATTCGGAGGACGTTCATAAGGAAAAAACCGTTGTTAATACTACGACAATTGATCATCATTCAAAAAGAGATAGCGGTAATGCGGTCGTGTTTTCTACGAGAAATATATGTTTTGCGTGGACTTGTGAATATGGCTTTGTTGCAGATGAAGATGGTATGCGTTGTATAAAAGGTAAAGCCCCAGAAGACGATTCTGGTTCTGGTGGTGGAAATAATAATCCTTGTGATCAACCGGGATATGAACGCGCAGACAGAAATTATGATCTGGAAATGCCTAATTGTGGTGGTGTATGTACGCCGATTGTAAAAGATGGTTGTTATCCAACGGATATGTTGGATTGTGCCAAGGCGGCCGAATTGGGCGATCCAGCAAATTGGAACGGGAAAAAATGTAATTGCGGTGACAGAAAGGTTTGGAACCCAAGTACAAAAAGATGCTCTGGTGGTGGACAAGGTTCAAATGTGTGTGCACAATTAAAACAAAAAGGTGCATCTGATGAACGTTTGGCATGTTGTTATGCGGGGGCTGATACGATGTGGGTTGGTGGAGATAAAGATACGGACCCGAAATTATGTATATGTGTTTATCCAAAGACAAAGACACAAAATCCTGCATTAGAATGGATTTATGACGCGGTTACAAAAAGGGGATACTGTAAAGCAAAAGATAGTACGGTTCCACCGGTGATACCGCCTGTGAAGCCAGATGATGAAAAAGAATGTAGATATAAATTTCATGGTGAATTCAAGTGTGCCAATGGAACGCGTATCAGAAGGGATTATGAATTTATATTGTCAAAAGAAGATTTGAAAAATATGACTTGCGAGAAATTCCAAGAAAGATACAGGAATGATGCACGTGGTATAGAAAGTTTGTTCCAAAAATTATGTCTGGATTCGCAAAATACTGAACAGATACCATTAGATGCGGCGACCAAAAGGGCGATAAGCAATATAAATTCGTTCTTTGATATATCTGAATCAAATCGTAATGTATGGCGAGATGAAGAAGGACAATTTAATACTGCACGTTTGGCATCTGATGCGACCGCTGGTGTAGTATTGGGAACAGTTGGTGGAATCGTATCGGCCAAAGTAATCAAGAAAAAGCAACTTGAAAAAGGCTTTGATGTGTTGCACTGCACAGTTGGTGGACAAAAAATGGCAGATTATGGCGATACGTTTCAAGTGTCTTATCAGAGATAAAAAAAGATTGTTTTTGTTTTCTTTAATCCCCCTGAAAACGGGGGATTTTTTATACCCCCCTCCGGCTGGCGCCGCACTCCCCCACAGGGGGAGAATTTTAACCACACCCCCCGTCCTGTGGACGTACCCCCTCTGTAGAGGGGAACTTAAAGAATTCCCCGCCTTGGGCGGGGTGGATTGCGACAAAGGAGCAAGACGGGGAGGGTTGGATTTTTTATCACACCCCGTCGCTTCGCGCCATCCGCCTACGCCAAGGCTACGGCGCGACTTCGCCCCTCTGTAGTGGGGAACTTTTTGTGTTGTGCTTGAAGAAAAAATAAAATTTGACGTTTGGAGAAATTGATTTTATAATAATCGCGTTATGATTCAAAGATTTATATATTTTTCATATGTCTTTCATCACGCCCGTACGGGTGTGTGTTTCTAGCGTTCTTGTGTTTTTTATGTTATAATGGCTGTTGAAAAAACAGTATATTCTCGTTGGATTTTTGAAAAAAGGATAAAAAAATGGATTTGAAACCAACAAAACCTTTGTCTGGATTTATAGAATTGTTGCCGGCCCAGCAACGTTGTTTTGATTATTGTGCTACAAAGATGTTGAATGTTTTGCGGATTGCTGGGTTTTCTTTATTGGATTTGCCGGCGATTGAACGGGCCGAGGTTTTAACCGACAAAGATAATTGGGACGAAATTGAAACCCAAATGTTTTTGTTTCAAAAAGGCGATACCAAGATGGGATTGCGCTATGACGGAACGGTTGGTTTGTCGCGCTATGTTGCGGGGCATTTGAATGATTTAGTGTTTCCTTTGCGGGCATCGCAGTTTTCAAAACGGTATCGTGGTGAACGCGCACAACGTGGACGCTATCGCGAATTTTACCAAATGGATTTAGACATTATGGGAATAAATTCGTTGTCAACAAATTATGACGCGGAAATTATTTCTGTGATTGGGCGGGCATTGGATACGGTCAGTGAATTTATCGGTCCAAATGTTGTACATGTGGGAAGCCGGCCGTTTTGGGACGCTGTGTTTGATTTGTTGGAATTGACCCCAGAGCAAAGAAAATATGTTTTCGTTTTAATAGATAAAAAAGATTCTATGGGCGATGATGAATTCGCCGCTGGTTTATCAGATGTGTTGAATAACATGGAAAAAGAAAACATGATTAAATCTGTGTTTACGGACGGTTATGAACGTTTTGTTGGTAAATCTGATAAATTGGATTCCGCAATTTCGGAATTGACGGGTTTTATCAAAGTCTTGAACGGTATGGGTGTCAAAAATGCCAAGATTGATTTGTCTATTGCGCGCGGTTTGGCGTATTATACAGGATTGGTGTTTGAATTCAAATTGCCAAATCACCCAGAATTGGGGACCGCGGCCGGTGGTGGTCGGTATGCCGATTTGGTTGGCAAATTTTCCAAGACCAAGATTATTGGTGTTGGGGCGGCCATTGGTTTTTCAAGAATCTTTGCTTCTATGTTGGAAAATAACCAGATAGATTTAACAAGATTTGAAAGTCCAATAGATGTTGCGGTTCTGATTATGGGGGGCGATAATATAGATTACGCTTCAAATGTCGTTAATGTTTTGCGCGATAATGGTATCGCGACGGTTTCTTACCTGGACACTGATAAAAAATTCAAGAACCAGATTGAATATGCTGATAAAATCGGGGCGAAATTTGCCGCGATTATCGGCGAGACCGAGGTTGCAAATCATGTCGTCGCGCTGAAAAATATGGTATCTGGGGCCCAAGAATCTTTGTCTTTGGACGACGCAATTAAACAGATAAAGGCATAATTATGATAATCGAACAAAAATTACGTGATATCCAGGCGCGCGCCAAAGAAATCGAAACCAAGATGAATTCGGGCGATGTGTCTGGTGATGAATTGACACGTTTGTCCAAAGAATATTCCCAGATGAGTGAGGTTTTACCGCTGATTGATAAATATCTGCAAACACAAAAGGGTATTGCAGACGCAACAGAGATGTTGAATGACCCGGAATTAAAGTCTATCGCGGCGGAACAATTGGACGAATTAAATCACGCGCTGCCTGATTTAGAACGTGATTTACAGATTGCGTTATTGCCACGTGATGTCGCCGATGATAACAGTGTGATTATGGAAATTCGTGCCGGTGTGGGGGGTGAAGAATCCGCGCTGTTTGCGGGTGATTTGTTCAATCAATATAAATCTTATGCTTTGCGTAAAGGCTGGAAAATTGAAATTATCGAAGAAAACGCGACATCTTTGCGCGGATACAAAGAAATCATTTTTAAAATAGATGGTGTCGGGGCATATGCGCGTATGAAATTTGAATCCGGTATTCATCGTGTGCAACGCGTCCCTGAAACAGAAGCCAGTGGACGTATCCATACATCTGCTGCATCGGTCGCAGTTATGCCAGAGGCCAAAGATATCGACGTAGTAATCGAAGACAAAGATATTCGTATCGATGTTTATCGCGCGTCGGGGGCGGGGGGGCAACACGTTAATAAAACTGATTCTGCAATCCGTATAACCCATTTCCCAACGGGTATAGTTGTCACATGTCAAAACGAACGTTCGCAATTGCAAAACAAAGCGACCGCTATGGCTGTGTTGCGTTCGCGCCTTTATGAAAAACAACGCAGTGAACAAATGAATGCATCAAATGCGTCGCGTCGCAGTATGGTTGGTTCGGGCGACCGCAGTGAAAAAATCAGGACCTATAATTTCCCTGAACAACGCGTGACAGATCATCGTATTAAATTGACTTTGTATAAATTGGATGATATTTTGGCCGGCGGGGAAGGACTGGATGAAATGATAGATGCCTTGATTTCCGCAGATCAATTGGAACGCCTTGCCGCGATGGAATAATAAAAAACCGACCGAAACCGGTCGGCCTTTTGTTAAAACATATATTTCACATTTATATCGCCGGCCCAGCCGTCAAATTTGCCGAATTGTTTTTTTGCATTTAATTCAAATACAAATGGTTCGCAATCGTATTCCAGATTTATTCCCGTTTCGGTATAATCTTTGATTTTTATGCCGTTGTATTTTGTGCCTTGGAACACTAGGTCGTTTTTGCCGCCGCTGGTGTTAATATATTTTGCAAAGCCGCCAATATACCATTTGTTTGATATTTGTTTTACCAATTTAATTGATGGTGAAATATTCCAGAAATTGAAATTTTTAACCGAAACGGCGTCGCCATATATGCGGACTTGGTCGTCTGCTTTGACATAATTATATCCAAAATATAATTCAGGTTCCAGATACAGTGTTTTTTCCAGTCTGATTTTCCAAGATGCTTCGAACGCCACATTCCACCAGTCGTTATTAAAATTGTACACCCCAGAATCATTTTTTAATGCACCGTTGTCAAGCATCGCACTGATTGATAAATTTTGATAATTGTATCGTGTGAATAAACCGATTGTATATCCTTTTGAATCAAATCCTGCGGCGTTGCCGTTGATGTATCCAAAAAAACCACCGAACATAATTGTGCCGGTTGGTAAATCAAAATCCAGTGAATCAAATCCTGCGGTGGCCAGATAAAATCTTGAACGTTCTTTGTTTAACGCGCTGGCATAGTTTGCTTTGGTGTTTATATATCCGCCGTCAATCCATATATCTTGAACCAAAGAATCAGAATAATCAGATTTGCTGATTGTATCCAAAGTACTGCCGTCGTCGCCATATTCATCAAAACGCGTCATTGTACCGTACAAATTTTTTCTTTTGATAAAATTAGACAGGCTTTCGCCATGATGTGCGTTTTTTATTAATTCCACAGTTAACATATTGATGTTGGCTGCGCTGATGCTGTTGTCATAAATTGATAAGGCATTCGCATTCGCAGATACAAAAAACAATCCGCCCAGCAAAAAATATTTTGAAATATGCATAAAAAATCCTCCCATCGCTTTTGGTGTGTATTATATCATATTTTTTGTTGATATTAAATTTTTATTGTCAGATTTTTTGTTTTTCTATAAAATGCAAAGTATGAGAAGAAAAAAGCAAATACAAATTACTCAACCAATCGTGATGGTTGGATTGATGGGGGCGGGGAAAACCAGCGTAGGGCGCGCTTTGGCACGCATGCTGGGGATACCGTTCGTGGATTCTGACAAAGAAATTGAGAAAGCTGCGGGGTGCAGTGTGGTTGATATATTTTCTATGTATGGTGAACAAGAATTTCGACGTGTAGAAGAAAAAGTTATTGAACGATTGCTGGATACTCCCCCGTTTACCAAGGTTATATCTACGGGTGAGGGGGCATTTATAACCCCTGCGGTTCGCAAAATGGCACTGGAACGCGCGTTGACCATTTGGTTGCGTGCAGATTTGGATTTGTTGGTAAAACGGACTAATTTTCGGCATACTCGGCCACAGTTATTAAATACAGACGCGCGAAAAATATTGGCGCAATTGATAGACGAACGTTATGACACTTATGCGTTGGCTGATATAATGGTGGAAACGCGCGATGAAAATATTCATAAAACTTTGGAAAAAGTTTTAAATGCAATCGAACAACATGAACAAACAAAAGGAAAACAAAATGAAAACAAAAATATTGGGTGAATTTAAAACTTTTATCAGTCGTGGCAGTGCTATCGATATGGCTGTCGGTATCATCGTTGGATCTGTGATGACCAGCGTGGTCAATTCTTTGGTCAAAGATATTATCATGCCACCGGTTGGAATGTTGATTGGTGGAATTGATTTTTCTCAATGGTTTTATGTCATCGGTGGTGGCGAAGCTGGCGCACATTATGCCACTATGGAAGCGGCAGCCGCAGCGGGTGCAACTACTTTGAATTTGGGGACATTTTTGAATACGGTAATCAGTTTTATGATAACCATGTTCGCGATATTTATCTTTGTTAAAATAGTGAATTCTGCGCGTGCCAAGGCACCGGTCACAACGCGTACATGTCCATATTGCCAACAATCAATCAGCAAACTGGCAACAAAATGTCCGTATTGTTGTTCGTCTGTGAAAACCGAAGAAATTGCAGAAGCAGGCGAAAGCGACCTGGGGCGGGGCATCAAGAATCTGACAGGTCGTGTTAAAAATGTTGCACGTGCCGCCAAGAAAGTCGCCAAGATTTAAAAAAATTTTTTGGGAAAGAAAAAAATAAGAACGTCTGGAAAATTATTCGGACGTTTTTTTGTTGATGTAGTCACGGTTTTGTTTTCTGGGTAGTGTTTTTTTTGTGAAATCGATTTCCGGCAGGGCGGCCCCCACCTGGTTCAGTTTTTATAAAACCAAAAAAGGCGCATAAGATATATTATGTATAGTTTGGTTTCTTTTTAGGAACCCAAACGTATACATAATATATACCCAAGAATTTGTTGCTTTGTGCGGTGTGTTTTTTTGTGTGCGCTTTCTCTTGTCGTCTGAATATAATGGTGCTGTCGTGTCGACTGATTGTCGCGGTTTGTTATGCTTGTGTGTATTCCGTTGGTTGGTGTGCTGGTGTCGTTATAAAAACCAATCGATTCTGGGCGATCTGAACCCGTAAAACCATATATTTATACGTTCGCGTCGCTGAGAATCGATTTGATAAAAAATACATATTTTTGGGCAGTTATGTGTGATTGGCGGTGTCGTTGGTTCGTTTTTTTTGTTGGAATGTCCGAAAAACGCCGGAAATCCGGTTTTTTCTGATAATATTGCGTAATATAGTGGGCAGTTTGATGCCAAAAAAATGGCGGATTTACGCGGGTTTGCGCCTGTTGTGTTGTCGTCGCAGTAATCAAATTTTTGGGTTTGAATTCGAATTTGTACAAAATTTTTATAAAATGCGCCCTGTTCCATATTTGTTGACAAAATTTCAGTTTGGTTGAGGGTGCGCCGTTTCGTAACCAGAATTTCCGAAATGTCGTGCTTTGAGCTGTGTTTTTCAGGAAATCGATAAAATTGTAAAAACTACCCCACTCCGTCAAAGTTGACAAAAATATTTTGGACAACGTTTTTATGATTGACAATATTGACTTTTTGTGCAAGACTTTGTGCTTGAGCAATGCATAGGGTAAAAACAATGAATAAAAATATTCGTTTTGCGGTTCCTGATGTCGGTTGTTTGGAAAAACAACTTATTGAAGCTGCCATTGATACTCGTCAATTAACACTTGGTAAATATGTTTATGATTTAGAAAACAAGATTTCTGAATTAAGCTGTTGCGATAGAGCTGTTTGTTTTGACAGTTGTACGGCTGCGTTAGAAATGTCCTTGAGAGTTCTGGAAATTGGACCTGGTGATGAAGTTATTACTACTCCTTTTACTTATTCTGCTACGGCAGAAATTATTCGTAATACTGGTGCCAAAATAGTGTTTGCTGATTTAGCACCAAGCGGGTTCGAAATGGATTATAATCAAGTGTATGATTTAATAACAGAAAGAACTAAGGCAATAATCCCTGTGGATTATGCAGGCAAGTTGTGCAATTATGACACCCTTTACAAAATAATTATGGCCAAACAAGGCCTTTTTCGTCCCTCTTCTTCACTTCAGTCGGCCATAGGGCGTATCGCTATCGTTGCAGATGCAGCACACAGTTTTATGGCAACACAAAATGGTAAGGTCAGTGGGCAGTTTGCAGATTTTACATGTTTCAGTTTCCATGCTGTTAAAGTTGTCACAACTGGCGGTGAAGGCGGTGCAGTGGTATGGAAAAATATACCAGGTTTCGAAAATGACAGCATAGAAAAAAATTTTAGATTTTTAGGTGATCATGGTCAGACATCTCGTGACAAAAGTAAGGGTTGGGAATACGATATTGCTTTGTTTGGTTATAATCACATAATGACAAATATTGATGCGGCGATGGGATTAGCGCAGATTTCTAGAATTGGAGAATTGCAAGAAAAACGTCGTGCTGTGACATGTCGTTATGATAAATATATAGACACAATTTGCAAATGTTGCGGTGTGGAAAAGCAGATTTTGCACATCGGGCAAAATTATGAAAGTGCTATGCATTTGTACCCAATTTCAATACCATCGGATTCGTTTTATAAAGGCGATGAAAAGCGAAATAAGATATACAGTATTCTTGCAGAATTTGGTATACCTTGTAATGTTCATTATAAACCGTTGCCAATGATGACTGCATATAAAAATATAGGTTTTGATATTAAAGATTTTCCGCACGCATATGAACGCTTCAGAACACTTTTGACTATACCTTATCACACGAATTTGACTGATGAGGAACAAATATATATTACAGAACATATTGTTAAAGCGATGCAGATATGCGATAAATATATCTGTAAATAAAATCGAATGAGATATACGCTATGCTGAAAATAAATATATTGACTACGAAAAACAGTTGGATGAAAACTTTTGATGAAAAATTAAAAGTTGCGCTAGAACGTCGTGGACATATAGTTCGGTGTGTGTTTGCCAAAGAGGATTTAGAGCGTGCGGATATTTCGTTCTTATTGAGTTGTTTCGAAATTATAGAGCCTGAATTATTAAGACTTAGCGACCACAACATAGTTGTGCATGCTAGTGATTTACCTTGCGGTAAAGGTTGGTCACCAGCCAGTTGGCAAATTTTAGAGGGTAAAAATATTATTCCTTTGACTTTGTTTGAAGCTATTGAGCGTGTTGATTCAGGATGCATATATTTAAAAGACAGTATTCAATTGGATGGTTCTGAATTGATTAATGAATGGCAAAGTTTAATGGGAAATAAAATTGTTGAAATTTGTCTGGATTTTGTTGATAGATATCCACGAATTATATCAGAGGCACGTAACCAATTTGGTGATGAATATTTTTATCCGCGTCGTCATCCAAATGACAGCAAATTGGATATAGAAAAAAGCATAACAGAACAATTTAATTTGTTAAGAATTGTTGATAATGAAAAATATCCTGCTTTTTTTATCAAAGATGGTACGAAATATATTTTGAAAATTTATAAAGAAAAAAATAATTAGTTAATATCTTATTCTGTGTGTCTGGGCGCATAAAAATGCTTGATTTTTCGGGGTTGACAATATAAAATTTTCTTCGGTTTATACAAAAAGGTTTTTAATTATGACTGACGATATGAAAAAAATAGCAGAACGCGAAGCAAAATGGCAAAAACGTTGGCGCGAAGCACGTGCTTTTGTGCCAAAAGATGATGGTTCAAAACCACGTTTTTATAATTTGGTCGAATTTCCATTTTTATCTGGGGCTGGATTGCATGCGGGACATTTGCTGAATTATTCTGGTATGGATGTTATGGCGCGTTTTCGTCGTCATCAAGGCTACGATGTGTTGTATCCTATGGGATTTGATTCTTTGGGGATTGCCGCTGAAAAATACGCGACCAAGATAGGTAAACATCCTGCAGATGTGACAGAAGAATTAAAGAGATCTTATTCAGATACGATGGATAAGGCTGGCTGGTCTGTCGATCCAGAATCGCGTTTTGCAACTTCTGACCCCGATTATATCAAATGGACCCAATGGATGTTTATTCAATTTTTCAAGGCAGGATTGGCGTATAAATCTGAATTGCCGATGAATTGGTGCCCGAATTGTCGCACCACTCTGACGAATGAAGAGTTAGAAGACGGCTGTTGTGATCGTTGTCATGGACCGGTTGAAAAGAAAATGAAAATGCAATGGAATCTAGCAATCACTAAATACGCAGACCGTCTTGTTGATGACTTAGAATTGGTTGATTATCCAGAACGTGTTAAAACCCAACAAATAAATTGGATTGGTCGTTCGCATGGTGCAGACGTAGATTTCAAGGTTGCTGATGATATTATGACCGTTTATACGACACGTGTTGATACTATTTTTGGTGTGACTTTCTGTGTGATTGCGCCAGAACATAAATTGGTCAAAAAATGGATTGATGAAGGACGTGTTAAAAATGTTGATGCGGTGAATGAATATATTGTTGCGGCACGTGCAAAATCTGAAATTGAACGAACAGATGTGACCAAAGATAAAACAGGTGTTCGTTTGGACGGTGTTATGGCGGTCAACCCGTTTAATAACAAAGAAATCCCGGTGTTTATATCTGACTATGTTTTGGCAGATTATGGATTTGGTGCGATTATGGCTGTGCCGGCGCATGATGAGCGCGACTGGGATTTTGCCAAGAAATTTGGTCTGGAAATTATTCCTGTGTTGGCGGGGGGCGAGACAGATAAAGTCTGGACCGGTGATGGCGAACATATCAATTCTGAATTTTTGAACGGTCTGGGCAAAGATGATGCGATTGCGGCCGCGATTAAATATGGGACCGAACATGGTTTTGCGCGCGGAACGACAAAATATAAGTTAAAAGATTGGGGCTTTTCGCGCCAGATGTATTGGGGTGAACCTATTCCGATGGTGTATTGTGAAAAATGTGGCTGGCAACCCGTACCGGAAAGTGAATTGCCATTGTTGCAACCTTATATGGCAGATTATCGCCCGACCGACGACGGCGAAAGCCCGTTGGCGCGCGCGACCGATTGGGTAAAGACTGTGTGTCCATGTTGTGGTGGTACCGCAAAACGCGAAACGGATACCATGCCACAATGGGCGGGGTCTTCGTGGTATTTTATGAGGTATCCAGACGCGCATAATGACAAAGAATTTTGTTCTCGTGTCCAGTTAGATAAATGGATGCCGGTGAATCATTATAATGGCGGTATGGAACATACGACGCGTCATTTGTTGTATTCTAGGTTTTGGTACAAGGCATTACATGATTTGGGCTTTGCCCCAGGGGATGAGCCGTATATAAAACGTACTGCATTGGGAACATTATTGGGGACAGACGGATGTAAAATGTCTAAATCCAGAGGTAACGGATTTATGACTCTGGATTTGTTAGAACGTGTTGGGGCCGATGCGGGGCGTGTGGCAGTTTTGTCTTTAGGTCCATGGGAAAATAATACTCTTTGGTCTGAAGGTGCGCTGGCTGGGGTTCAGCGGTTCTTGAAACGTGTTGAATCTTTCAGTGAGAATTTGACTGATGATATGTTAACAGAAAATCAGGAAAAAATGGTCAATCGTATGATTGCTGATGTGACAGACCGTATTGAAAATATGAAATTCAATACGTCTATATCTGCGATGATGGAATTTATTAATGAATTCCCAGGTGGCAAAATGCCAAGCAAAGCGTATGAAGTGCTGATTCAATTGCTGAATCCGTTCGCTCCGCATTTGACCGAAGAGATGTGGGAAAAATTAGGTCACAAAGATATGCTGGTCTTTGAACCGTGGCCGAAATATGACGTGTCTAAATTGGTTGATTCAGAAATGACTATTGTGGTTTCTGTGAACGGAAAACGCGCAAATGATTTTGTTGTGCCGGTCGATATCAATGAAGATGATTTGATTGCGGCTGCAAAATCTGCGGCACAGCGTCAATTGACAGGTGCAACGATAATCAAAACGATTGTTGTTCCGAAAAAATTGGTCAATTTCGTTGTGAAAAAATAAACGAATTGCCCTACTTTTTATACGCCCGCCCGAAATCGGACGGGTGTTTTTTTATGATATTTTTTTCAATCTGCGACGGCGTTTTTCGCAATCGTCGAATGGGCTTTCCAGGAATGCCTGGACACACAAAAATGCAATCTCAATATCTATATCATCGGCAGCCAAAGCCAACACGTTTATGTCGTCGTGAAAACGGTCGTCGCGTGCTTGTTCTGGACGGCCACAGCGTGATGCGCGTAAATGACGATACCGATTCGCGGCGATTTCCATGCCCGCCCCGGTGCCACATATTAAAATACCACGTGATTTTTTATCACCCAACATAGCGTCCGCCAAATTTGCGGCAATATCTGGAAAATCTACGGGGGTATTCAAATCGTCTGTGCCCAGATTTTTAACGTTATACCCCGCAGCGGATAACATTTCATAAATATACAATTTTAATCCGACGCCACGATGATCCGCAGCGATAAAGACGGTTGATATATCGGATTTTTTCATTTCTTTTCATCCTTTTTCTTTGACAATTTGCATTCCAATCCTGTATTTGCGGTAATATTCAATGTTTTATAGAACAAAGTCCCCGTCATTTTTGCATTTGATAAAATATTTGCTACGTTCACTTCGGCATCGCCGTCCAGGGTGCCATGTAAAAACATGGTTTGGGCACGAATGTTTCCTTTGACTTTGCCACCACGACCGATAATCAATGTGGTTGCGGTAATGTCGCCTTTGACCGTACCGTGTATTTGAACGGTGTGGTCTGTTTTTATATTTCCATCAAGATTGCAACCTGCCCCGATTATTGTGGGGGATTGTTTTTCGTCTGAATTAGTAAATGCCAACATGATTTTTATTTTCCTCCCTTGTCCTCTTTCACGAAATTTGTTGGGTTGAACGGTGTTCCTTTGTACCGAATTTCATAGTGCAAATGTGGCCCCGTTGAACGACCCGAAGAGCCCCCCAACCCCACAACAGTTCCAGGTCTTATCCAATCACCACGCGAAACCATAATTTTTGATAAATGTGCGTATAATGTTGTAAAGCCTAAACCATGATCAATCTCTACTGTTGTGCCGTATCCTGGTCTGTCACCCGCAGAAATTACTCGTCCAGGTGCGACGGCATATAATTCAGTGCCGATTTTTCCTGCAAAATCGATACCTTTGTGTTGTTTGTTTTTGCCGGTAAATGGGTCTTTGCGTGTTCCATAATTAGAAGTTATGCGTGGATTTTCAATTGGTGTTCCCAAAGGCAATATTGTTGTCAATCGTTTTAATCCATGCCATTTTTCAATTTCTTGGGCGATTCTTTTATATCTTGGGTCTGAATTTTTATTTAATTGCAGCGGATTGAAAGCCTGGCCAATTAAATTTGATGAATATTTGTTGGCTGAATCGATAAGTTTTTGTTCGCTTAAACCCAATTTGATTATGTTTGTGCTGATGCGTTTGATATTACTTTGCAGAACACCAATGTTTTCGTTTGTCAGTTTCGTTACGGCAGCTACGATTTGACGGTCTGCATCTGCGATTTCAAGAGATGTATTTAAAATCTCTTGGTGTTTTGCCTTGATAGAGGTGTTTTCATTGCGGACCAATTCAAATTCCAATGAAAGCTCTGAAATTTTATCAAATTCAGGTGCGTATTTTTCATCATCCATCATTTCGGCAATGCGTGCATGTAAAAAATCCAGTTCCCCGATAGTTTGGGATTTTGTATTTATTAAATCTTCGCGGTCTTTCGCTGATGATTTGTTCGCGTCTGATTTCGAGATTTTATCGTCCAATATATTTAAATCGCGTGCCAAATCATTGTATTTTTTCAGATATATTTTCAAATCATTTAATTGGCGATTGTGTTTTTCACGCATTTGTTCCAATTGTTGAGTTCGTTTTTGCAACAACGGTCTGTGATACACATACACATATGTTGCCCAGCCTGCCCAAATGCACATAGTTGTAGTAAAACAAAATTTTGCAAAACGCCAAAATGTAGATTGTTGATACGTATCCACATTGCCATTTGTTATGTTCATCACTGTACAATCACGCGCAGGAAACAGTCGTTCTATGCCGCGCCAGATAACACGAAATGGCAGTGTTAAAATTTCCCAAAACGAAGAAAAATAGCGTGCTATGAAATCAATCATCTTCTTTTTCCAATGAATCCAACACAGACTCAATGGTCATCCCCTGGCGCAAAATAGATTCATCGTCCATGGTTGCGCCTTTGTGGTATGTAGAGCCTGTGCGAACACATTTTCTTGCGCGGATCAGCATGCGTTCTGCGGTGGTTTTTGTAGTGAACAATGGGAAAATATGGATGTCGCCCATATGTTTGTCGCTTAAAACCGAAATAACACTGCCAATCGATGACGCATCAACGATTGTGCAAAAATATCCATTTGGTTTTACACGTGCCAGACTCTTTTTTGTCCATTGACATATATCTGTATTATGGTGTGCGTTATGTTTCGCAGGGGTTCCACGAAAATACGGTGGATTGGTTATAACCAAATCATAATTTTCAGGCGTTGACCATTTTGTTATGTCTTCGTTCAACAGATTGAATTTATGGCCATTTAATGCCGCGTTTTTTTGACATGCATCTAACATCTCTTGAGAAATATCAATACCTGTGATTTGCGCATCAGGAATATGCGTTAACAAACACAGTGATATTCCACCCGTACCAATGCCGATATCTAATACCGTTTTTATATCATCTGTTTTAGTCGGGACAAACGCCGCCAGCCATACAGCATCTGATGTTGGATTGTATATACTGGGGGCCATAACAACGCGCCCGTCCAGTAATGTAAAATTTCCTTGTTTTTTTGTCATGCCTATATAATAATCCAAAAAAACAAAAAGGCAAGTATATGTTTAATGATGCTGTTGTTGCGACGACCGCGCTTAGTTCTTTTAATAATGCTGCATTATACAGCCCCTTTTTCTTTGTTGTCGGGTTGTTTGTGTTGCCTTTGTTGTTTGTTGTTTATTTGTACAGTAATGATTTTGTGCTGAAATTTGGCTTGCGAGATAATACAGATGACCAAATTGGATTTTTTTCTGCATTGTTTTTGGCCCTGTGGTTGATGTTGTTTGGTGGAAATTATGCGGTAATGCGTGACGGTATATCTTTGTTGCCTGTGTTGATTGCGGTCGTTTTGTTTTGTTTGATGGCTGTCTCGGCTCAAAAATGTGTTCAATTGGGATATATAAATAAAGTGCAAAAGACTCAATTGTTTTTGTTTATTGCGTTGATGGTTATGGCGGGTTTTTCTGCAATGCCAACTTGGTGGGGAATTTTGTTGCAAATCAGTGCAGTTTTATGCGGAATAATTGTTGGTTGCCGTATAAAATGTAATCTGAGATTGGTGCCTTTTTTAGTATTGGTGTTAATGTTGGTCGTGGTATTGGTTTTGATGCAGCCTGAATTTTTCCGATTCGGTCAATTGGGTAATCTGACAATTATTCATTTGTTGGCTATTATGTTTTCAGGATTTTGTGCAATTACTGTGTTTATGGCAAGATATGTTCGTCCGCGCGGAAGAATCCATCACAGTGCGTACATAAAATTAAAGTGGTTATTCAGAATTATTTTATTGTTAGCTTTTGTTTTATTTATTTCAACTGAATCTGTCCCTGTGTTTGTTGGATTGATGTCGACAATTGGTTTATTGGAAGCGTTATCGATATATCATTCAAAAAATATTCCGGAAAATATGCAAAAACAATCGTGTGCGATTTTGTTGATGTGTGTTGGGGCTATATTGATTTGCCCTGTACTGATGGGATTAGGAATTTTATATTGGGCGACGATTGATAGAAAGGCCAATATGGCAGAATTCTTGAAATTGTTATAATTTGTTATATTTCTTGAATATGATTTTGTTGAAATTTTTTGTATATTGTTGTGTGAATAAAATATAAAAAACCATAGGAATTGAAAAAATGGCAACTGTTATAGACCCCAGTGCGGTTATACAACCCGGTGCAATAATTGGTAAAGATTGCAAAATTGGTCCGTTTTGTATAATTGGTCCGAATGTAGTTTTGGGTGATCGTGTAGAATTGATTTCTAATGTTGTAATTGGTGGGAAAACATCAATCGGTGATGATTCTGTTGTTTATCCGTTCGCAGTGTTGGGCGTCATGAGTCAGGATTTAAAATGGCAGGATGAATCCACTATGACCGGATTGCGTATTGGTAAACGATGCAAAATTCGTGAATATGTGACAATTCATTCAGGAACACCTGCATCCGATGGAACTGAAATCGGTGATGATTGTCAAATTATGGTGAATGCACACGTCGGGCATGATTGCAAAATTGGGAACAGTGTCGTTATGTCCAACCTGGTCCAAGTGGCAGGCCATGTAGAAGTGGAAGATTTCGCTATATTATCTGGTGGCGTTATGGTGTTGCAATTTGCGCGTATTGGTCGTAATGCCTTTATCGGCGGAATGAGTGGCGTCGGAAACGACGTTTTACCGTATGCTATTTATGATGGTGCGCGTGCAGTATATCGGACTATCAATCGTGTTGGTTTAATGCGTCATGGTTTTACAAATGAAGATATGCATGCGATTCATAATGTGTATTCTGCGGTGTTTAATAATGATTCTGGAACGGTGGCGGAACGTTTGAACAAAATAAGAAAAGAAGTAAAACATAATAAATATGCGATGGATGCCATAGACTTTATTGAAAATCGCTCTAAACGTGGCATTGGAACGGCAAAGAATGAAGAACACTAATTCAAAATTAAAAGTTTTCATAATCGCCGGCGAAGTTTCCGGTGATGTTTTGGGTGCCAAAATAATGCGCGAAATGCCTGATGTTGAATTTATTGGTATTGGCGGCCAGAATATGCAAGATATGGGATTGACTTCTTTGTTTCCTATGTCTGATTTGGCGGTTATGGGTATATTCGAAGTGTTGGCACGTGCAAAGACGTTAAAGGCGCGCATAAATCAAACGATAGAGGCGATATTGGTCGAAAAGCCCGATATAGTTTTGACCATTGATTCGCCAGGTTTCGCACGGGCTGTGGTTGCCGGTGTCAGAAAGCGCAGTTTATTACATAAAACAAAATTTTATCATGTTGTTGCACCACAAGTCTGGGCATGGGGGGCACGTCGTGCCAAAAAATATGCTAAAATTTTTGATAAATTATATGCTTTTTTTGATTTCGAAGTGCCTTATTTTACTAAATACGGTTTGGAAACCAAGGCTGTGGGACATCCGATTGCGGACGGTCTGGATAAACACAAACCAAATGAAACGGGTGAAAAAATTATTGCGCTGGTCCCGGGCAGTCGTATGAACGAAGTTAAAAAATTATTACCTGTATTTCAAAAGACGGTTGATATGTTGGTTCGGTGTGGATACAAAGATTATAAATTCGTTATACCGACAGTTGAAACGACAGATGAATATATAAAAAAGCACATAAAAAAATGGACGGTTATTCCGCGCGTTGTCGATTCGTCGCAACGTTATGATGTGTATGCAAACGCTTATATAGCGATAGTGGCCAGTGGGACTGTATCCGCAGAATTAGCGATAATGCATATTCCAACTATAGTTGTTTATAAAATGAATCCTTTGACTGTTATGTTGGCACATTTATTATTGCGGGTAAAATGGGCTTCGTTGGTTAACATTTTAATGAACAAGACTATATTTCCAGAATTATTAGGTAAGCGTGCGAATCCATGTGCGATAATGGATTGTGTTCAGCAATTGACTTTGCCTGCGATTCGACAGAAAATGATTGCAGATTTAAAAGCGGCGGATAATAAATGGAAATCTGATTGTAATCCTGCACAAATTATTGCACGTGATATATTGAATAAATAAAAATATTTAATTTGCTTTGCTTTTTATCGTTCCATGACTTCGTTTTGCACCGGAAATGTCATCGTGTGTAATTGTTCGACAACTCGTCTTATCCGGGACATAGTTGTTTCTGTCACACGATGTTGTGGGACATATTCCAAAACCACATCAATAACTTTTCTTTCGTCGCCGTCCAAGTATGCGCACAGGGCATAATTTTCAGATGTGATAACCTGCATATCTGGACAAACTTGACCTAAAGACGATATCACTGGTTGTTGGCACCATTGATTTTCGTTTGGATTTAATGATAATGGTTCTGACAATAATATCGGTGTGCATACAGGTTCTTCGTCATCGTCAGTGGCGGCAATTGGTAATATTGGACGGCACGTTTCTGTGGTTCCGTTTTTGCTACGATATCCGCCATTTTCCCAGCAAGAACATGCACCCCATGATTGGACATCTATTTTTGCAGAATAATTTGCAGGACATACATTTTCATTTTGTATAAAACGATACCAATAATTCAAAGTTCTGTTTGAGTCATATATGTCGTTTATGTAATATATTCCTAATGGATTTGTAGTATCTAACTGGCAGAAATTATTTGTGTTATATCCGTACAGTTTCGCGTGTTGGTATTCTACAAAATACCCATTTACGCCATCGCATTGATTAGATAAATTATTTATGATTTTTGCATAAATTTCCGAAGCCACACCACGCGGACGGATTTTTCTGTCTTCAAATGTAGAGATTGCGGTTTGTGTTGCGTCTTCTTCATTTGTTGGGGCTTCAACATGATGACTGCCAGGGCCAACAATTAAATTGTTCTGGTCGTTTTGGGATTGGTTTTGATTACTTCTGGTATGTGTTGTTTCGATAGTGTCAATGGTATAAACAATTTCGTCATTAACAATTTTTTTATCAAATCCGCCAAAAACCCGTTCCAATAAATCGCGGTTTCCACAGCCTTCGGTGCTGGCCAATTCTTGGGCACAGGGGGATACTATGTTATTGTTATCGTCGTACAGCGAAAACCAATCGATTGCCCTGCCCGTTGCGAACAGACCGCTTTGCGGAGAATAGAAATTTTCATACCCAACACCACCAAATTTATCAAAACATTGTTGAGCAATCGCGCGACATGCGGTATCTGAATCCGTAGAATCTTTGTTCGCCAGATATGTTTTTATTATGTCGCCATTGAACATATTGTTGCAAGAGTCAATATAATTATCGCACAATTGAGCGGTCAATTTTATTTCTGCAGGTTTTATCATTATTGAATAATCGCCGGTTAAATTCGCCATGGCGGTCGCGATAGATGCGCTTTGGTTATTATAACAAGCGGTCACCAAATCAAAACAACTTTGTTCTATTTCGTCCACTTTGGATTGTTGCGCGTAATAAATATCAATCAATGCCATATCCAGATATTCTTTCCATGCTGTATCGGCTTTGCCAGAGCATTTATCCAACGCAACCTGGGCAAATTTTTTCGTTTTGTTTTCAAAGAATTTTACAAAATCGCGATTGTTTGAAATTGACGATAATTTTTGATTTTCTAAATTTTCAGCCGTTTTGAATGTCAGCAATTCGCCCAATTTATAGAAATCTACAACCCCAGTCAAAGGTGCGCCCGTCGTCACGTCTATGAATTGTCCGTAATCCAGACATTTGTGATATTTTTCACCACAAACTTCTTCATCGGTTATCGCGTATTCTATATTTTCTATACAGGCTGCGATGTCGTCAGTGTTATGTTTCTGGCGATTTTCTATGCGCGCCAAATCCAACAGAGCACTGCTTTCATGCGTAGAATATTTTAATGTTTGTCGTTGTTTTTTTAATGCAGATTCGACCGTATTGCAATCTTGTTCCACCGCCATTAAATAGGCATTGATTGCGCGCTGCAGAGAAGCTTTGTTGCAATCGTTTTTCACAACAGATTTGCATTTCGGATAAACTGCTTTGTATAATGTTGATCCGTTGTAAGAAGCAACAATTTGCCCAGTATCATCCAATCCAAAAGCATTTGATAAATCGGTCGCGATTGTTATTTTGTTCAAATTTTGATATTTCCCACCCACAGAAGAATCTTCGCCTTTGATGGCGTTCATAATCGCTTGGAGTAATTGTTTAGATGCGGATTTGTCTTCGGTCAGTGCATCTTCGCCTTCTGACGCGGTTTTCATAGCCTTGCCTTGTTCATAGGTCATACCGACCACATCCAGATTTTCAACAAACTCGGTCAGGTTTTCACTGGCTTGCTGATACGATTTGGAAACATCTTCGAAATCATAGACGCGGTCACTGCACGAACAGCGTTGGAAAGCGTCGTTTTTCAAAGTGCAAAATTGATCCATACATGTGAAAAACGCGGTTTTGCATTGTTCGTATTCTGCGCCGGTTCGTGTTTCGATGGACGTATTTTGCGCGCTTTGTGTGGTGTTTGAAGTCGTTGCACGTGCGGTGACGTTTTGATTTGTGCGTTTGGCAATAGTTGCAACGCGCGATGCACCCCGTGTGGTTGTGTTTTTATTCGTGTCGCGCGAAATCACAGATTGTGTGGCGATTGCATTTTTGCGCGCTGAATTTTGTGTGGTTCGCGATACGACGGTGTTTGCAGGTGTGCTTTTTGTTGCAATCGATTGACGATTTGTTGTGGTTCTGGATGCGGTCGTTACAGTGGCATTTTTATCACGATTCGTATTGCGTTCACCACGCACGGCACCACGCGTGTCAGCCATGCAGAACAATATCGCCAGAATAAATGTAAAAAACTTCTTCATCTCTGATTAAAATGCTAGCAAATTTATGAAAACCAAGGCAAGTAAAAATGCATATTTTTTGCATAAAAATAATTAAATTTTTAAAAATTTTTCTTGTTGCAAAATTGAATGATATGGTTTATTATTTGTCGTGCTTTAACGGGCATATGGCGGAATTGGTAGACGCGCTAGTTTCAGGTACTAGTGGTAGCAATACCTTGGAAGTTCGAGTCTTCTTATGCCCACCATGTGCAAAAAGTTCTGGGGTTGTAGCTCAGTTGATAGAGCGCTACGTTCGCATCGTAGAGGTCGTGGGTTTGAGTCCCATCAGCTCCACCACCAATTTTCGTTATCGCGCGCACCGCGCACGATTACGGAAAGACAAAGTCCTTGGGGATATGGCGGAATGGTAGACGCTGAGGACTTAAAATCCTTTGATCATTGCGATCGTGTGGGTTCAAGTCCCACTATCCCCACCACCATTTTTTTTATCGCACGCACAGCGTACGATAAAAAGAAGTTTGGATGAGTAGCTCAGTTGGTTAGAGCATCACGTTCACATCGTGGGGGTCGTTGGTTCGAGTCCAATCTCATCCACCAAGAAAATACACCGCGCCTTTAAAGCGCGGTTTTTTTATTTTTGATTTTGTTCCCAAATTTTGATACAATTTACAGCATCGAATAATGAAAGAAAGGGGTAGATAATGCAGGATTTTTATACTTTGATAGCCATGTGCATATTGCTTTTGATTATCGCGTTTTTTGGCGCGCTGTATGCGTATTTAACGCGCAGACGGATTGTTTTTGTCGTACGCGAGAAAGGCACCCTGACCCATGGATATGTCAATAACGGGCGCGGAACAACATATACCAACTTTATGATTTATACCAGTGATGATCGTGCACTGAAAAATACAAATTCTTTGTGGTATTGGAAATGGCGTTCGACTGAATTACAGGCGAAAATCCAAGTGGGCAAAAAATACAGTGCCGAAATATATGGTTGGCGTATTGGTGCGTTTAATGTCTATCCGAATATAATCAGTGTGAAAGAAATCAATTCGTCCCATGCACATAAATAAATATACTCTGGTATGAAAAAAATCGCCATGATGACGATTTTTTCTTTGTTATATTACTGTTCTTATCTTAAACCTTTTGCTTTGCAACATGCACTGGCTGCGGATTGCCAATCGACATAAGTGGATTTAGAATCCCGTAAATTGCGCCATGGTTGCCACGCACGACAATTTTTATTCGTTTTGCCAACGCATTTTGCATATCGACGCAGTGAACATGTCTCAGATGACTTTTTCCCAGTATCGGTTGTGCATTGAACAACCACGTTTTGATTTTTTGCGTCGTCTTTGCCGTATTCTTTGGTGGATAAAACCTGATACGCGAACGTATTGCCGACCATCATAAAGGTTGCAATCAAAATAAATAATATTTTTTTCATTTGGGATGTCCTTTCTTTAATTACATTATAAATATTTTTTGTGATAAAAACAACAGAGTTTTTATTCAGATATTTGTGCCTGTCGGTTGTATTTATTATTTGGGTCTGATTTTTCCAATTGTTGTTGAGTAATTTCCCACGCGTTGACATTTGTTATTTGTTCGCCAAATTGTTCAGCCGTTGTCCATGGGTTTTCGTTCATAACCAAATAAAACATTTCACCATGTGGATCATCGACATTGGTTTCGTCCAATCTGATTATTGGATGGACAACAAAAATATCTATATTGCAGTTTGCGCCATGTGCATCCTGGTATTCGTCCAATTGATAATAAAATTTAGAAGCAAAATCCATTGCTTGTAAATACGCCGCGTCATCGTCAGATGCGTCGGTGGAATTGCCTGTCCACATTAACCACATACCGTAATTGACTACGTTTTCTTGACCTTCCAAATCGTCAGCAGATAATAAACACAATGGTTTGAATTCTATACCGTTCGAAAATTCTTTTGATGTAGCAGATGTTCTGTCGTACAAATCGCCCAAAAACGCGACGATACCGTATAATAATCCCGCAGTGCTTTCAAATTTAGCAAGGCGTGCACCGTGTTTTAATGTCGCATCACGCAACCAATCGGCCATACGTGCAGAACGCGAACTCATTCCGCGACGTGCAATACGCCCTGCTTTGGTCATTTTATCTGCACCACTGTTGAGACTCTTGAGACTCTTTAATGTACGTGTGATAACGTTCCCTGTTTGTGGGCGACGAAATGCGCGTAATTCACGACGGTATTTCATTAAATCAGACAATGCATTGGTGGTTTCTTTGTATTGCGCGACATTTTCGCTGGTTTTTTCAAGTTCTTTTGCTTCTTTTTCGGCGGCTTTCAAAGCATCTTGTAATGTTTTTTCTTGGTCTTTTAATTTGTCGATATTTTTCAGACTGTCTGCAGTTGTTTTTGGGTCGATTTTTTGTGCGGCTTCTAATATTTCTTGGGCTTCCTTTTCGTATTTTGTTGCATCTTTGCCAGCTTTGCGCGCCTTTTCTGCCTTGGCCAAAGCTTTCTCATATTTTTCTGCATTTTTTATGTTTTTGCTAATTTTTGCAATATCGTCTGAATGTTGACCGACTTTGCGTACGACATTAGTGTATTTTTTTACATCGTCCAGTTTGCTTAAAGTTTTTGCGGATTTTATCAGATTTTTTGATGTTTTTGCAGCACGAACACCTTTTAATGCGCCGGTTGCAGCCGCACCATAACCCCATGTGACAACAGTTATTATAATGTCTGCGGCAATTTCTGCATACATAACCCATTCCAGATTTACATCGCCTGCGACATAGTAGTCATTTGAATCTTTTTCGATATCGACAACTTCACGGACTACTTGGTTAATTGTATCATAATCGTTTGTTGGGGTGATTGCGCTTCTGCTGGTGCAATGATAACCTTTGGGGTAAACTTTGTCCATATTGTCATCCAGCCATTTCAAAGATACTGTATTGTTTTTTTCTGGCCCCACAAATTCAGACAAAGAATCATGTTGCACGACCATTATTGCGTACCAAGATGGTTCTGTGTTCAAATATTTCGCAGGGTCGTTTGGGTCCATCAATTTGGGATTCGGGTCGCCATTTGGCAGACTGCGTTTTGTTGCCAACAGGTAATGTTGTTTTAATACTTTGGGTGTTGCACTGTAATTGATAGTCAGCGTACGTCCCATAGGGAATTTATAAATAATCGGCGTGAATATAATTTTTGTGTCGTCAGATACAGATGTGATTTCGGGGCACTGTAAAACGCGCGATAACACGTCAGCAGACAACATAGTTGTTTTTGCCCATGTTTGGACAACGTTTTCTTCGTCCAGTTCGGATACTGCGTTTGCATTATCTTTTAATGCGTTGGAAAATATTTGGCTGACGCAATTTGTTGACTGTTGATTGTTATATGCGGCCAAGATTTCTTCTGTGCTTTTGAATTCAGGGGAAAAAGAAAAGTCATTTTTTTCTGCAAACGTTACCACAGGCAAAAACAATAAAAACAAAAAAGTCAAAACGTTTTTCATATTGTCGCCTTGGGATGTTTTTATCAATTTTGTGCGGCATTCAGTTCCTGTAATTGTTGTAATTCTTCGGCACGTTCATTCATTTCTTGTTGCCATTGTGGAATTTGTTGTGTATAAGGATTTTGTATTTGGGTATCTGCAGATTGGACATCAGGGTTTGGAACGGTTGCGGTTGGAAACGCGACCGCTTTATTCGTAGGTGCATTATTTCCATAATACGCGACATATTTTTCATATATATCATCAATAAAACCCGCACATGCAGAAACATAATTATGGTTTGGCAACCCCGCCAATTGAACCATAATTGCAGGACGCACATCTGATAATTGAGTGTTTTTACAGTTGTCGCGAACCATGCATTGAACGGATACCAAAGATTGAACGACATTTGTGCAATCTTCGGCGGTTAATTCGGCACCCTGGACATATACAGGTTGTGGCAGTTTTTTATTATATGGTGAATTCGGAGTCCAAAAAGGATTTGTAGAATAATTTTGAACGTTTTGAATTTGACCATAATTTGAAAACAAAGAAGACGAAAAAGCCACCAATGGTGTAAAAATCACGCCAATCATGAACGTTAAAAAAATCAGTGATTTTCTTTCCATTTTTCCTTTGTCTGTAATTATATCAAAAACGTGATTATAATCAAAGATAAAAATCCGCCCATTAAAAAGAATGGCGCGAACGGGATATATCTTTTGTGCCTTTTGCATACCCACATCCCAGAAAACACGCACGATATTGCCATGGCGATAGCCAATCCAACGGTACCCAGCCATATACCGCCCGCCCCTAATAATTTGATATCACCGAAACCAATTGGGGGAAATTTATCATCCCGATGGAACCGTTCGAATAAAAATCCGACAATCAAACCCAAACAATATCCAAATGATCCGCCAATCACAGAGTCATAAATTGTCACCGGCCACCATGGGAAAAAAGTGGTCAATAACAGCCCTGCAAACAGAAACGGAAACAGATATACATCGGGAATGATGCGGGTCTTTAAGTCGGTTGTGGACATACGGTATGCACAAAATGCAGCACCAGTTAAAACCAGGAAAAAAAATATATATGGGATCATGTTTTTCTCTCTTGCCTTTCGATTCGTTTTTGTGATACAATTATACCAGAAAAAAATGATATTTGATAGAAAATATATAAACCAAGGGTATTTTTTATGAGCAAAGGTTGGGACAGCGGTATGCTGAAAAAATTAAAAGCGTTGGTTGGCAAGGGTTTGTCCACTGCTGAAATGGGTAAAAAATTGGGTATGTCAAAAAACGCAGTGGTCGGAAAATTAAATCGTTTGGGATGGAATGCCAAAGCGGCAGAACCTGCCGATAAACCGGCCGACAAAAAGACTGTAACAAAATCATCTGATGCACCAAAGGCTAAAAAGACCACGCCGGTATCGAAAAAGCCAGTCGTTCAAAAGAAAGAAAAAACATTAAGTAAACAAACCGTTGAAAAAGATACTAAAAAAACTGTAGCTGAAAAGCCCGCAGTTGTTTTGACCAAAGAAATCAAAACCGCATCTAAAAAGACCAAGAAAGATTTGGCGTTGCATGAATTGTTGGTGCAACATGCGTTGCAGATGGCTAATTTAAAACCAAATCAATGTCGGTGGCCAATTGGTGATCCTGATTCTGATAATTTTCATTTTTGTGGTGAACCGGTTTTTTCTGGGAAACCATATTGCTATGAACATTGTCGCCAGGCGTACCAATTTACCGCACCAAAAAAGAAATAAACCTTAAAAGGATTTTTTGATGGTTGTTGAGAGAGAGAATGATTTAAAACAAAACCAGTATGGAACATTAACAATGCGTCCGTATGATATTTCTGGGAATATCATAGACGCTTTTTATGATTCTGAGAATGATTTGGTGTTTGTTTTGGACAAGACTTTGGATTCAACAAAAACAAATGTGTTGTTGGTGATAAATCCTGATTCTGACAAGAAATGGGACGAAATATTATCTGGTAAATATGGTGTCGATTTGGAATCTGTTCGTCCGAAACAGGATAATAAATATCAAAAGTTAGATATTGAATATTCGGGGTTGTCTGTATATGAAAATTTAATACGGGCGTACGAATCTGGTGATAAAATTACCGATTTAATAAATCAATTAAATGTTTTGCGGAATTCTGCCGTTCGGCACAGTGCTATGATGCGGCTGAATACTGCAAATGAAACAATCGCCACAACAAATGCGACGATTGTAAAAACCAAAGAAAGCATTGTTCGTTTGAATGCGCGTTTAAAGACTTTACGTTCGAATGTGGCAGATATGAAGAAAGAGATTGGTCGTGAACCGACTAAAAAATCTGCTTCGAAAATTTTACGTGCAGAATCCCAGATTGATGCGACAAATGAAAAAATAAAACGCGCTCAGAAACGTTTAGAATCTGCGCAAAAACGATTAGAGGTTGCCATGGTTGATGCAGAATTGGCGGGTAATTTATTGAACCAACCTGCCCCAGAAATGAAAAATGAAGACAAATCTGTTGCGGTTGCCGCGGATTCTGGTGTGCCAGTTTTATCTTTGGATACGAATGATAAAAATGATAAACAAGACGAAGATGTCGTCGTTGATGTTGATGAATCTTTGCCTGTACTGAAAGTTGATGAAGATGCAGGCGAATCGGAAAAACAAGACGCTTCGGCGGAAGAAATAAAACCTTTGTTTGATGAAGATCCTGAAATTATCAATGAAGATATTGCTTTCAAACCTATATCATTTGATGTTCCAGATTTGCCGGCGCCGGTTGTTGAAGAATCACGTCCGGAATTGGTTGCCCCGACGTCCGAAGTAGAAAAACCAGAATATAACACAACCGACGAAAGCGCAGAGACCAAAGAAGAAATTAAAGAAGAAATCCAGGAAGAAAAAGTTTTGCCTGTGTTGGAATCTTTGACGCCGATACGTGATGATGCGGAAGAATCGCATACGGATACAGATGATACAGTTAAAGCAAATGAAGAAATCGATGCGTTTAAACCGATAAATGTTTCTGGGTTGGAATCTGAAACTGTGGAAGAAATGCCGATTGTGCCGGTGGTTGAAAGCCAAGAAATTATTGACCCAGATGATATCAAAACCGAACCAGAAAAATCTGAGGAAGAAGAATTTGAATCTGGCACAGAAAAAATCCAAGATGATTTGGTGCGCCCCGCGATGCCAATGATGCCGAATAATATTGGTAATTCTGGGGTTGTGGCACCTGTGGCGCCTGTGGTTGCTAATTATGATACTGAAAAATCCAGACCGACATTTTTATATTATTTGTTGTTGTTGATTTTGATTTGTGCGTCTGTGTTTGCTTTGTGGCTGTATCAGAAAAATATGGGTAATGGGAATCCTTGGTTCTTTGCTTCTAAATCGGGACAAACCGAAGTGTCTGAACCTGCAAAACCGGCCCCGATTGTCCAAGACAAACCGATTGTTCAAAAACAGCCCATTGTGGAACAGCCCGCGGTTGTACAGGAAAAACCGGCAAAACCGGTGGAGAAACAGCCCGTGGTCGCAAAACAACCGGTTGCGCAACAACAACCGACCGAACCATTGATTATGAACACTGTTTCTGCGCGTGTTTCTGCTTTTGTGCCTACACCGGAATCCGACGTTATACATGAATCAGGAAATATTGTCCACCAAGTGGCGGCTGATAAACCTGTGTATGGTGCAGGGTCGAAATATGACGAAATGTTTGTATACGAAGAAGACCAAGTGCCAGAAGAAGCTCCAGAAGATGAAGAATATGATGAAGATTATGTGGAAGTCGGTTTTTGGAACGAAGGACCTGTTGAATCTGCTGAACCTGTAATCAGCCCTGCCCCCGTTATGGAAACCGTTCCGGCGGTTGTGGAATCTGAACCCCAGGTGGCAGAACCAACGGATAACGATGTCGTTTATTATTACGACGACCAAGAAGATATTTATCCAGACGGTGGCTTTTATGATGATTATGTCTATGACCCAGAAGAAGAGGCTTATCAAGCGGGTGATGACGGATATGATGAATATTAAAAAACGCCCATTCGGGCGTTTTTTTAATGGTTTATTTTTTTATTGTTTTTCGATGATTACAACCGCAGCTGAATAATCATCTTGGTCAGTCAAAGATAACATTACATTCGGATTTGCGCCGGCTTTCTCTTTTAAAACATTTTTTGCACCGCCCGCGATTAACAATTCTGGACGTCCGTTATCATCGTGTGTGACGGATATATCAGAAAAAGCAATATCGTCGCTGAATCCTGTGCCCAATGCTTTCAGTGTGGCCTCTCTGGCGGCCCAAAAATTAGCCAAATGTTTTTCGGCACGCGCATTGTCTTCTTCTGCGTATTCTAATTCTTTCTTTGTAAATATACGTTGTTTTTTAAAGGCAGACCAGTCCAAGAATCTGTCGCTTTCAACCAAGTCAATTCCAATTCCGACTATCATTTTTATCCTTCCTTGTTCATGGTTATTCGTACGACGCCATACTAGTAATATTTCACCGATTCGTGCAAGCAAAAAAATAGCATCTTGGAAAAGATGTTGTTTTCGTGGTCGTTTGTGGATTTTTGTGGGTGGAAAATAATTGATTTTTTATCTTTTTATGATAAAATTCTTGCGAACAAAACAATAACGAATAAAACAACGGGGGAATGTCATGTTCGATACCAGAAAATTAAAAACATTCTCTTGGATTAATGTAGGAAATCCAGACCACGAAGATTTTGAACGTTTGTTAAACGAATATAAAATCGATGAAGATAATATAATCGATATCTTGGATCCTGATGAACAACCGCGTATTGAATTAGAAGACGATTACAAGGTTATAATTGTTCGTTTCCCGATTGCTAATCGTGAAATGGATACTACGTGGCATACCGAACCATTGTGCATTATTTATTCTGACCGGCGCGTTATAACTGTGTGTCGCAAACGCTGTGATTTGTTGGATAAAATCAAAGACGACGAAATGGCGACGCGTGAAATGTTTATTTTGAACATAATTTATTATATTGCTGAATCTTATTTGCGCGCATTAAAAGAATTAAATAAAAAGGTTATAAATTCTAAAAAGGCCCTGCAAGAACGCGTTCGTAAACCCGAATTGATGCAATTGCTTGAGGTTGAAAACGCATACACCCTGTATATGGCGTCCCTGAAAGGTAATGTGTCGGTTATGGATAAATTGGATAAATTACGCGGATTTGTGAAAGATGATGATTGCCAAGAATTATCCGAAGACGCACGCATTGAATTTAATCAGGCTATCGAAGTCGTAACCAGTTATAGTAAGATGTTAAAATCTATCAAAGAAACGTTTGAAAGTATTATTAACATGGATTCGAATACTTACATTAACCGTTTGACCATCTGGAACATCGTTTTGATGGTGCCCAGTGTAATCGTTGGTTATTATGGTATGAATGTTGCGTTGCCCTATGCACATCATTCGCATGCTGCGTTGGTTATATTTATTGTTATTATGGTGCTGTTGATTGGGTATGGACTTTATACCATTGCGCGCCGTCGTGTGATTTAATAAAAAATCGCCAAAACGGCGATTTTTTTATTTTTCTATGTTTTTTGATATAAATGCGAAGTTTATATCTATGTCATCGCTGGGTAATTTTATATCGTAAAAAGTAATGTTTTGGACTGTTTTTAACCATTCAATTGCCGGCATAGTGGTTGTTTTAAACGCGGCAATACGTTTCTGGACGGCGTTTGTATCTGTGTCGTCTTTACGATTTCCACCCTCTTTCACGCGTTTTTGAATGTGTGCTATCATTGTTTGTTCACTGATATTCAAAAATATAATTTTGATATCAAATTTATCGGCGTAATTTGCAATCAACCATTTTGCTTGGGGCAAAGTGCGAGGAAAGCCGTCCATGATGACATCCGCGTTTGACGATAATTGTTCAGATATTATTGGATATAAATCTTCATCGGACGCCAATTCACCGCGGGCTATTTTTTTGCCTAATTCACTGTCTGCCGGCATATTGCGTAAAATTGCGCCTGTTTCGATATATTTATAATCGTGTTGTTTCATCATTAAATTTGCAAAAGTGCCTTTGCCAGAGCCTTGCCCGCCCATAAATACAAACATTATTGGTTTCATATTTTATTTCTCCATTTGCTTATCATGGGAAATTATAATAAATTTATAACAAATATCAATCGGATAAAATTATTATTGACGGTTTGTGATTTTGTGTTATTATGCAAATTAAATAACATCGCAAAGGAGTAATTATGGCGTCCGAACTGTTTGACGAGATAAAAACAGCTATGCAAAAGCCTGCTGGTGTATATCCCGAAAATTTTAATACAGGTGTTTATAATAAATTTTCTTTCGGTGGAAAAACATATACTTTGATTAAACATGATAGGGGTGAAAGAGAATATGTTTCTTATTGGGGTGGCGGTTTTCTTGCGAGAACAAGTGAACCATCTGTGGAAGTAAAAATAACAAATAATTATGACGGCAACGTCGCAACTTATGAATTTACTGGTCTGCAAAATATATTATTGCGGTGGTATTATCTGAAATGTATTGGTAAAAGATTATAAGTGTATTATTTATACCCAATAAAAAAATCCCACATTTTTATGTGGGATTTTTTTGTAAATCAAAAACGGCAAAATTATTTTTTGCTGTTTTCGATTGCTGCGCCCAAGATGTCGCCCAAGAACGAACCTGAATCCGCTTCGTTGGCGTATTCTTTGACCGCTTGTTTTTCCAATGTTGTTTGCAGTGCGCGAACAGACAATTTTACATTGTTGCCGTCAACCGAAACAACTGATGCTTCTATGGAATCACCGACGCTGTATTTAGATGTGTCTTGTTCAGATTTTTCACGAGACAAATCTGTGCGACGGATTGTTCCTTTGGTTTCACCTGGCAAATTCAAAACCAATTCATCAGGTGTGATTTCAGATACGGTTCCGCATACAACGGCGCCTTTCTTGATAGAAGTGTTATTGTTGTCTGCACTTTCTGTCAATTGTTTTACGCCCAAAGTGATGCGTTCTTTTTCTGGATTGATGTCCAAAATTTTTGCAGTCACTTCTTGGCCACGAACGAATTTTTTCAATTCTTCTTCGTCTAATTTGTTCCAAGACAAATCAGAAATATGAACCATTCCGTCCAATTCTGGTGTCAATGCAACAAACAAACCAAATTCAGTTGTGTTTTTGATTGGCCCAGTGATAACATCGCCCACCTTGTGAGATTCTGCAAATTCGCGCCATGGATTTGGTTGCAATTGTTTATAGCCCAACGAAATACGGCGTTTTTCTTGGTCGATATCTAAAACAACGACGTTGATTTCTTGGCCGTTTTGCAAAACTTTGCTGGGGTGAATGTTTTTGTTTGTCCATGACAATTCAGACATGTGAATCAAACCTTCGATATTGCCACCCAAATCAACAAAGGCACCATAATCAGTCAAAGATACAACTTTGCCAGAAACAGTATCGCCAACATTGAACGCTTTGGAAGCGGTTTCCCATGGGTCTTCTTCCAATTGTTTTACGCCCAAAGAAATACGATGGGATTCAGGATCAAATTGAATAACTTTAACAGTGATTTTTTCGCCAACATGAACCAATTCACGTGGGTGATTGATACGTTTCCATGACAAATCGGTCACGTGTAACAAACCATCTACGCCACCCAAATCAACAAATACACCGTAATCAGTGATGTTTTTAACGGTTCCTTCCAGCACTGCGCCCAAAGAAATGTTTTTCATAGCTTCTTTTTGGGCCGCCGCGATAGTGTCAGCCTGGATTGCACGACGTGAAACAATAGCGTTTGTACGCAATGCGTCCATTTTCAAAACGCGGAATTTGTCTTTCAATCCAATCAGAGATTTTGCATCGCGGATTGGTTTATGATCAACCTGGGAAGATGGCATAAATGCAAACACGCCGTTGATGTCAACAGTGTATCCACCACGAACGACTTCAATGATTGTACCTTCGGGATCAATACCGTCCGCAACTGTTTTTTCTAATTCTTTCCATGCTTTTTCTGCGCGTGCTTTGGTATAAGACAACACAGCGGTTCCTTCGCGGGATTCATAACGTTCAACAAAAACGTCGATAATATCACCCACAGCAGGAACAGATGCACCGAATTCTTTTAATGGGATGCGACCTTCGGATTTCAAACCGACATCGACCATAGCGAAATCGCCACGAATGTCTTTCACTGTTCCTTTGGTAGCATAACCCTGCAAAGTTTCTTGGGTGCCATAATTTTTATCAAACATCTGGACGAAATCTTCGCCGGATAATGGATTAAATAAATCTTTGGATAAATCTTTCATAAGAATTTTAAACAAAGTTTGCCATCGCCATATTTTTTTCTTTGATGAAGACGAGGTCTTGTGGGGTTAATCGGACTGATTTCGCGCCCACCCACGAAATCCAGCACATTATATAGGGGTTTTTCACAAAAATCAAGCAATAAACAATAAAAAAATCGAAGTTTTTTTGACAAACCAATAATTGGGTGTTATCTTGTCGGCAAGGTAATTATTTACATGAAAAACAATTTGAATAAAAAATATTTGATGGCTTTGGTTATGTTCTTGTTGATGGCTGGAAACGGGGTTGCACAAGATACTATTTTCAATAAATCAAAGACGTTGACGCACACCCTGCCGATTGACGAGCGTAAAACAAAAATGTTGGCGCAAAATCCAAAGGTAAAATTTTCACATCCTGAAGATGCTTTTTGTTTGGACTTTGCAGCATTTGCGAATATGTCAGGAACAAATATTAAACCTGGTATGGCGCCATGGGTTGGCATAAAACCTTTTGTTCGAATCAAAGACAAATTTACGTTGGGGTTCAATACAAATATAATAATTTCCAATTACGGATTGCCGTCTGTGAAAGTACAAACATATGATATGTATGTGTCTGCAAAATTGAATACTGAGCACAGAGATTATTCTGTTAAGGTCGGAAAATTTTCTGTGTTGGATTATTCTTTGGATTTTATGAAATATATGCCAATAAGTGATTTTCTTATTAACGAATATTATTTTAATGCGGGTTATTGTTTTCCACGTGCCGTTATAGGCGAATTTTCAAATGGTGAAACGCGTGCAGGAATTGGTTATACCGAAGATGGTGATGGTTTTTATTTTACTGGTCATGGCTGGGTTGTTTTGGTCGTAGAAGAATGTTTGCAAGGAGCTTTTAAAATTGGTGGGGTATTAAAAACAAATAACAAAGAATCTTTTGGAAGTATTCATTTCATTGTAATGCCGACCTATTATGATGATATTTTGCTTGAATTTTTGAATATGGGTGGACGTTTTGCTTTTTATGGTTCGTATGTTCATAAATTAAAAGACAATCAAGCGGCGATATCTGTCAATGGCTATGTTCAATCTGGTGGTGGTGTCAGCGGTGGCGATATTGGTTTTTATCATAATTCGTCGGGCTGTTATGTTGTTGCGGGTGCAATTCGTTGTGATCCGTTGCGTGAAACAGAAAACGAACAAGATAATAAATTTAATCCATTTGTTGAATTTGGGGTCAGAAAAGGATTATTCCCAAAATCAAGATAAAAAACCGTCGGATTCGACGGTTTTTTGTTTTTTTTATTACCGAACGGACGCTTGTTTAAACAATTCGTCTGCCGGGACTGTTTTTTCTTTGGTTTTAACATGTGTCAACATTGCATCCAATGCTTTGCGCTCAAACAACATTCCACGCAACATAGTCAATGCATTTTGATTTTTGTTATAAAATTCAAAGATTTGTTTTGGATCTGGATAACGTGATGCCTCTGCCCAGATTGCCTGTTGCAGGTCATCGCGAGTCACTTCCACTTTGTTTTGAGAACCCCACTCTGCCAAAATCAGACCTAATTTAACGCGACGTTCGGCGTCTTTGCGTTCTTTCTTTTCGTCCCATTTATGGTCGTGGCCATGTTCTGCGTTGTGGTGGTCGTGTTCGCGTTTTGCCATTTCAAATTCTTGTTCAACCAAGATTTCAGGCAGTGGCATTTTAACTTTGTCCGCCAAAACATCCAACAATTCGTTGCGCATTTCTTGTTGAGCCGCTTCCACATATTGATTGGAAATTATTTCACGAATGTGTTCTTTTAATTTTTCAACGGATTCTTGACCGACCTGTTTAGCCAAATCATCGTTCATTTCTGGTAAAATATGTTTGCGAACTTCGTGAACCAAAACTTCGAAACGTGCGTCTTTGCCCGCCAAATTTTCAGCATGATAATCGGTTGGAAATTTAACGTTTACATCGAATTTATCGCCTGCTTTGTGACCGATAACTTGATCTTCAAAGCCTGGAATAAATGAACCAGAACCCAAAATCAAATGATGTTTAGTTGCTGCGCCACCTTCGAAAGCATCTTTGCCAATAAAGCCTTTGAAATCGATAACCGCGACGTCGCCAGATTTCGCTTTGTATTTTTCATCTTGTTTTTCAGCTGTGCTGCGTGATTTGCGAATGTTTTCAAGTGCGGTTATCACTTCTTTTTCGTCTAGTTTTGCAACTTTCTTGGTAATTGTGATTTTATCTAAATCAATTTCCGGCAAAGTTGGCAAAATGTCGAATTCCAAAGAATATTCAACGTCTTTGCCCATTTCCCAACCGTCCATATCGACGCGTGGTTGACCCGCCAGACGGATTTTTTTGTCGTTCAAATAATTGTTCAAATCGTTGTTTAATGCTTTGTCGATTGCTTCACCATAAGCGGACGTATTATATTTTTGACGCAATACGGTCAAAGGAATATGACCCGCGCGGAACCCCGGCATTTTTGCCGTTTTCCCGAATTCAGTTAAAACTTCATCTGCGGCTTTTTGAATATCGGCAGCTGCGATTTTTCCAGATACAGAATAATGTAAATCTTTGATTTTTTCTTTTGTGAACATAAAAACATCCTTTGTGTATTTAAAACTTCGTCAGATTATACAAATATTTTTTTGCAAACGCAACATTTATATAATGGATATTTTTCATTGTCTGGTTAAATTTACCTTTTCAAACCATAATTCAATGTACGGTTGACGATATTTTAGAATTTGTTTGGTTCCTGGTTTTCTTAAACCTTTGCAGTTGGCTTCGTTCGTCGCAAGTATTTTTCGTGTTCCGGACGGCATTTGTGGGTCGCTGAAAAATTTATTATAAAATTCCATTACGTTTAACATTTTATTGGGATCATCACTGTTTATTTGCGGAAATATCAAATCGAATAATTCATCAGCGCATATTTTGTTGTTTATGTAATCTAAATCTGCTGGATATATGTATATTTCGTAATATACGGCAACGTGTAAAAAATGCTCGTTTTTTGTTGTCCAAAAATTCTTGTCCGTTAAATCAACAGCACCCATTGACTGGATTTTTTGCCTAAATTGCTGGGCGTTTGTTGACAAAACGCAATTTCGCCCCTCCTCGCGGGTTAAGGAGGAGTTATAATAGTCCATATCCAAAAAATATTGATGGTATGTATATATTGCATATTTTGTGTTTTAGCATATTTTTGCCTTTTTGCAATAAAAAAACCGTCGTGATGACGGTTTTTTGTTTGATTTCTCGCAAATTTTTAACGTTTGCTGAATTGTGTAGAACGACGCGCTTTGTGGAAACCAAAGTGTTTACGTTCAACAACACGACTGTCGCGGGTCAAGAAACCTGCGGCCTTTAACGCTTTGCGTAAATCTGGTTCGGCTTTTTCCAATGCTTTGGAAATACCATGTTTCACAGCACCGGCTTGGCCAGACAATCCGCCACCCATAACCATAGCGACAACATCGTATGCGCCATCGCGTTTTGTGATTTCAAATGGTTGAACCAAAATCATTTGCAACACGCGACGTTTGAAATAGTCACGCATTGGTGTACCATTGACAGTGATATTGCCTTTGCCAGGGACCAAATACACGCGCGCCACAGAATCTTTACGTTTTCCGGTTGCGTATGTCGCGCCCGACAATTTAGCAGTCGAAACAGCAGATTTTGCAGTTGTTGCCTTGGCAGTTGTTTTTGTTTCCTTGGCCGCAGTTGTTTTTGCAGTCGTTGCTTTTTTTGCAGGGGCCGCTTTCTTTGCAGTTGTTTTTGCCGCAGTTTTTGTTGCGGTTGTTTTCTTTTCTTCTGTCATTATTCGCCCCTTTTGTTTTTACGATTCAATGAACCAAAATCAATAACGATTGGTTGTTGTGCAGCGTGTTTGTGTTCTGCGCCTGCATAAACGTGCAATTTAGTCAAACGTTTGTTCGCCAAAGCAACCGCTGTGCGACGACCCATCATACGTTTTACCGCGTTAGTAACCAATTTTTCAGGTTTTTCATTACGCATTTGACCCAAAGTGCGTTCTTTGATACCGCCGGTCCACAGCGAATGCCAGAAAAATTTCGTTTTTTCCGCTTTATGTCCAGTCAAAGCCACCTTATCAGCATTGATAATAATAACATGATCGCCACAATCCATATTTGGCGTCCATGTTGCTTTGTTTTTGCCACGCAAGATGTTCGCGGTGAAAGCCGCCAAACGTCCCAGTGTGCAATTCGTTGCGTCAATCAGATACCATTTGGCTTCTAATTCGCATTTTTTTAACGATTTTGTCGTTGTCATTGTTTTTCACCTTTTGGTTTGTTAAAAATAACGCGGGTATTATGAACCAATCCCGCGTAAAAGTCAAGAAAAATCAATACGGTATTATGATACCGTAATCACATTTCGTCTGGAACTTTTAATCCCATTAAATCAATCGCTGTTGATAATGTATCAAAAGCCAACTTTGCAATATACAGGCGCCCTGCTTTGGTTTTTTCATCCAAATCATCACGCAAAATCGGGCAATTATGATAGAAGTTATTTATCAATTGACACAAATCATATGCATAATTTGCAATCATATCGGTTGCGCGATTTTCGTATGCTGACATTATGGTATGTTCAAAATCCATGATTTCAATCAATAAATTACGTTCTTCGGATGATAAATCCAGATGTTCGGGTTTCGTAATGTCTGCGTTCGCGCGTTTCAACACAGAATTTAATCTGACCGCAGTATATAATATGTATGGTCCGGTTTTACCTTCGAAACTGGTAACCGCAGATGTGTCGAATATATAATCAGCTTTGACATCGTGAATTAAATCATTAAATTTGACCGCTGCCAACGCAATAGATTTAATTGTTTCGTCGTCTAATTGTTTTCCTGATTCGGCAATACGTGCCCGTACAGCGTCATTGGCCATGTCTAATATGTCGTCCAAGCCCGCGGCATTACCATCGCGTGTTTTAAAGGGTTTGCCGTCTGAACCATTTATGGTTCCGTATCCAATATGTTCAAATTTATCGTATGGGTATATACCGGACATATCTGCAACGCGGAACAATTGTTCGAAATGCAAAGATTGACGCAAATCTGTAAAATATATGATTTTGTCGGGGTTGTCTATTTTTTTACGACAATACACTGCTGCTAAATCTGTTGAATCATATGTATCTGCACCACGAGAATCCAACCACATATACGGCGGAATCGGCGCAGTATCTGTATCGCGTTTAACGTTTATTACCATCGCGCCGTCGTCTGGATAAATCATATTTTTATCGTTCAAGATTTTTTCTACGTCTTTCAGATATTTTGCAGCGTTTCTTTCGCCCAAATCATAATCAAAAGGCAAAATGTTTAACCGATTGACTGTGTCGTTCATCATCTTTAATGATACCGGCAAAAATTTTTCATATAATGCAAAATAACCCGGATGTCCCGCTTGGAATTTTGCTTTGATTTCCTGGGCATGTGCTTGGAATTCGGGGTTTTGTTTGGCAAATGCCGATGCGGCCGGATAATAAGTGTTCAATTCTTCCGGACTGATTTCATAATCGACGGGTGTTTTTGGATCAAAATCAGGTTGAAAATAAGGCAATTCAGGATGCAAACGTTCTATCCATGCGATTACCAATCCCATAGGTTTGCCCCAATCACCAATATGATTCCAAGAAAAAGTTTTATGACCAACAAATCTTAAAATACGATTTAATGTATCCCCAACAATAGACGTACGCAAATGCCCGATGTGCAAAGATTTTGCAACATTATATGCACCATAATCCATATCGATAACCAATGGTTTTTCAGCCGTCATTGGTTGGGGTGCGGATGCGTTTCGGAATATAAAATCGTCTTTGATTTTTATGTTGATAAATCCAGGCCCCGCAATAGATACATTTTCAACAAAATCTAATTCTTGCAATTTTGGCATAATTTCATTTGCCAATTCACGCGGATTTTTACCCATTTGTTTTGCGCCAACCAAAGCCGCATTAGTCGAGAAATCACCAAAATCACGATTTTTTGGGACTTCTAATTTTGCTTCGAAACCTAATTTTTTATTTATTTCATTTGATACATATTTATACAGATTCATGATAATACTCCGATAATATTTATTACAAAGGTAAAACAATGCGAACTTTCAACCCTCCCAGGTCGCTGTTTTCCAAAAAGATTTGTCCGCCATGATTTTCAATCGCCGTTTGTGCAATTGATAAGCCCAGACCCGTTCCACCGGTGGCTTCGTTTCTGGATTCGTCCAATCGAACAAAAGGTTGCATGGCCAATGCTTTTTTTTCGTCCGGAATTCCGGGACCGTCATCTTCAATTGTAACTGTTACAGATTCTGGTTCGTCTGTTTCAGTAATTTGTATTTTCTTTTTGGCAAATCGTGCTGCGTTTTCAATCACGTTCGTAAATGCAGATGTCAACGCATTCGGGCGTGCATAAAATTGCACAGGCGCATTCGGCAAATTCAAAATGATTTTTTTATCAGGCGCAGCATCGCGTGCAATACGTGTCAACATAGCCGGTAATTCGACCGCTTGTTCTATTTCTGGCATTTCGCCACGTGCAAACGCCAGATACCCATTAACCATTTCGGTCATACGGTCAATATTATGCAATAAATCCTGGTTTGTTGCAGAATCTGTTTCTATGGCAATACGCATACGTGTAAGCGGAGTTTTTAGGTCGTGTCCGACCGCATTTAACATATCTGTTCTGGTTTTGTTATAACGGTTCAAGCGTTCTTTCATATTTATCATCGCGTTGGCGGCTTCGCGGATTTCCAATGAACCACTGGGGTTGAATCCAGGGGCGTCCATGCCACGACCAAATTTATTGGCGGCACGTGCGATATTTTTAATACTGCGGATGTGGTATATCATAAACGGAGTTATCAATATAGATACGATTAAAATTGCACCAACAATCCAGATTAAAAAGACTTCTGTACTGGTTGAATAAATACGATACATAGATGTTCCAAAAGTCGCGATTTTACCGTTGTTTGTCGGGACGTCTATGTATAACAACCGTTTTGCTCTATCTACATAAACCGATGCAGGCTGTTTCAATTTCTTTTGCAAATCGTTTGCTAATTGACCGGCTTCGCGGGATTTATTGTCGTTGTGTTTTGGACGATTTAATTTGTCGTGAACCGACACATTTATCCCGATATCATTTGCCAACATTTGGACGTGTTCATTATCGCCATGTTCCATAAAATGCATCATGGTGGCTATTTCGCCAGACAAAGTCTGGGCCAACGTGGAATGCACCCTTTTCCAATGGTTTCCAAAAAACGCATTTGCCACAATCAGCAACGCTATGACCAACGGAACCAACACCATTAAAATTGTGCGTCCCAAAAAACTACGAGGTATAATTCTCATATTTTTTACCGTTTTTTTGTTATTATCTTGTAACCCATTCCGCGAACGGTTATAATATCTATATTTGATAATACACTATTTATTTTATTGCGCAAGCGTTTTGCGACCATGGGCGTTGCAGCAACCGTATTACCAACCGGATTTGTTAAATTTTGCAGTAATTTTTTTTCTTCGTTCGACAAAGAAAGCAATTTTTTAGCCCCTTTATCATCGGTTTTTATAAAAAATTCGTTTTCTGCGAAAATCAATCCATCCGGCATTTTATAATTTTCAGATGATTGAGCGCGATTTTTTAATAAATTATTCAATCTTAATACCAATTCTTGTAATTGGAACGGTTTCGCCATGTAATCGTCTGCACCATCGGATAACCCATCAATCGTATTTTGCGCCCCAGACAACGCAGTCAACATAATAACAGGTGTATTTTGATTAATTTTACGAAATTTTTTCAAGAAACTCAATCCGTCCATTTCGCCCAGCATACGATCCAGAATTATTGCATCAACGTTTATTCTGGATAATATTTCGGACGCTGTTTCTGCGGATTCTGCGCCCAGGACGCAAAAGCCAGCTTTGGTCAATCCAACCGATAACGCGTTGCGTAACATTTTATCATCGTCGACAACAAGTATGCTTTTGACCATTTATCTCAGTTTATTTTCTTAATGCTTCAACAGAATATTCACCGGGTCTGATTTCATTTTTCTGGGCCGATATATTGTTGGTATTTCCATATGTTGCAGTGCGGAATTGTTGGCCTTTGGTTGTAAACTCTGTCTTGAATACCATATAACCAGAACCACTGCCCTGGGCAGAACCTTGGACACCCAACGAATAGTACCCGCCGATTAAACCGTAATCTAAATCAATATAATCAATATTGAACAACAAAGATACATTTGCGACACCATCACTGGTTAAATTGCATGAAAATTCACGATTAGACAATGTTGCCTGGGCATTATTTGGAACCGCAATATCCATAACGGTTGGTTCACACACACGTTGAATACCGTTTATAAACATTTCATAACTGATGTCCGCACTTGCACGGGATAAACCTGGCGATAAAAATGTTTGGGAAACAGTGGCTTTTGGAATTTTTACCATGGCGTTTGCAATACCTGCACGAATTGGAAATGATATACCAGATTGCAGGCAGCTGCGTGAAAAAGGGTCGGCTTCACAAATAAACAAGCGCGAATGTTGATTAGTCTGCAACATATTTGCCAAACTGTTAAACAAAAAAGTACGTGTTATACGGTCGTTTAAACGCGTGCAGTTAAAATCACGACAAATCACAGTTGGGCGTTCTGTAAAACTGACCCCCGGGTTTAAATCGACGGTTTCAGAACGAACATTGTAAATCATTTCGTCATAATTTACATCGTCGTCCATGTTCATAAATTCAGATTCAGGAATAAAATTCGGGTCGTCTGGATATGCATAGTAAGATTGAACCGGAACATCCGTATAAATAGTTTGTGTTTGGGTATATGTGTAATCTGTATATTCATCGGCCCACCCATTATTCAGGCAAAAAGCCGTAAAACCCAATAAAAAGACTATCTTTTTCATATGGTTAACCTTTCTCTCTTTTCGTCTATGTTTGTAATAATAGACTATTTTGCAATCGTATGTCAAAGCAAAAATATTTTTATTGAAAATAATAA